>Ga0157363_1005834_pt1 | contig 11542 bp, 4 predicted proteins | sample AttsexASBM1_FD_111477 | JGI IMG/M metagenome (GOLD analysis project Ga0157363, IMG submission 111477) | Fungus gardens microbial communities from leaf cutter ant in Ribeirão Preto, State of São Paulo, Brazil - Atta sexdens ASBM1 | ecosystem: Host-associated > Fungi > Mycelium > Unclassified ...
TATATATATATATATATATATATATATATATATATATATATATAGAAAGAAAAAAAAAGAAATAAATATATATATATATAAATATATAAAAAAAAAAAAAATATATATATAAAAAAAAAAATAAAAAAAAAAAAAATGTAAAAAAAATTAAAAAAAATAATATTAATATCATAAAACACAGATATTTAGGGAAATTTTAATAGAAAAATATATATATATATATATATATATATATATATATATATATAATAAAGCGAAATTTATATATATATATATATATATATATATATATATATCAATTTCGCTTTTGAAACTTATCAATTGCATGCAAATAGTTAATACTGATTTCCTAACTAATTTCCAAACTTTTGTTATGAGCCTTATGACACTAGATCCTCCTCCATTGCGGATTATTATACTTTCAAAATTCAACGTTTTCGGATTACATTCAAATTCATCGATATCAATAAATTTTCTAAAATCGAATGTTTTTTTAATTCGAATTTCTTCAATTCTAAGTTTAAAATTGAATTCAGCAACTCCGAAGACTTTTAGAAACAAAATCATATTTAAATTCCTTTGCTAGAAAATTTCTGTTTTCGAAGAATTAAGAACCAGGATAATTTAATAAAATCGTGCAGCCAAATTAATTTAGCAATTCATCGATTCGACAGAAATCGATATTTGAATTCGTCAATAACGGTCACGACGATCTGTTTGCGATTGTCACAAACGGGATACTCAGAAAAGTGAACCGCACGAAGTTTTTCATATATGCTAATCCATTTACGTCGAATCGAACCCGAATTGATCAGTTTGTTTTGGTGACCTGATTTCTCGTCGCCTTCCTCCGTGTCGAGCGAAGGACTAGACTTATGATATCCTGGGTTTTTTGAGGTGCAAATCAATTGTAAATCTAAGTTTTAAATACTATGTTCCAACTTTATTTCGATAATTCATACTTATTCTTATCAAAAGATTTCTATATTGCATTCATCATCAATATTTTTGTCTATAATTAGGTATTTTCATCGTGTGTGTGTCAATAATTTTTTATGTATCAATATCAGATACAGACATTATCTCACTTGAAATCCAATCCTATTCAATTAACTTTAACAATTCTTTAGTAAAGAAATTTTTCATATTTTCAGTACTTCATTTTTTTTAACAATTTGATTTCCTTTTTTATTATACACTCATTATTATATTTATTACTATATGTTATAACATTCATAATGTTAAATTGAGTGAATTCAATATGTCGTTAATTTAACTAAAATAATGAAATTTAAAAAATGTGCTCAACAACGTGTATTAAATTTGACTTAAAGAACTTCGCCCTATACTTTAGACCTTTCGAGTATCAATTGTATTCCATTTTATAAATAATAATAGAAGTATTAAAAATTAAACAAATAATTTTATTCTATCAAACTTCTACAGAAAGCAATTCTGATATTTTAGAGATATCAAATCATATAAAAACAATAAGGATTCTTAATTTTAAAAATAATAAAATGATTGTAAAGGACAAATAAAAATCAATTTGACAACAAATATTGAGTGTAAAAACATTATTAGTACATTACTAAATTTCGAATAAATACATAATTATAACCCTTTGTTTCGGCTCTTGGATTGAGCCATCTTCAGATAATATAATAATACGCAATACATTAATTACCAAAAAACAGTATTCGTAAGGTGGAAAGTGTTACATGGAATGTAGACTAGATGAATTATGCTTCACAAAAAAATGTTTAAATGAATTACTCGCAAATAGTTTGATTGTTTTTAAAGATATTGTACTATTTTCATTATCAGAGTTGTCGAGGCTGACAAATATTATATATTAAATAATAACATTTTTAGAGTGTACGTATGTCATCAGATATTTGGCATATCGTAAATATCAAATGAACAGAGAGAATGGAAAGTTGCTTTTTAACCTAGAGAACAATATGTCCAAAATGCGGATAATATAAGACGTCATGAAGATATCATTAAGATTTCAGTCTTTCAGATATCATATCATATAAATATCCTTTAAATTCCCATATCCTTTAAAATCCCATTTTTATGTTCTCTTTTTGAATGTGTTATCTGGGATGCTCGACACAATGGCCTTGATCTAAGTTAATAGTACAGACTTTTTAATTCTAAATTAAAAATATCGATAATAGTACACTGACAGAAAAATATTTGGTATTTGTAATTATAATTACATATTATTGGGAGTACAAATAAGTTTCCGCCGGTTGCAAAAGACAGTGCCACTAATAAACTATAGTTAAAATTGTTTGATGTAAAACGACATATCGTAAGATCGGACAGCCGACAACACCACAACCTTGAAATATTAGCGATTTTGTATCAGCATTATATATTTTTTTTTTACGAAAATGTCGAGTTTTGAGCCGAATAAGCGTCATTTGCGGGAACTTTTGATTTACTTCTTTAATTGAAGAAATCCGCAGCTGAGGCTCATAGATTGCTTATAGAAGCATATGGTGATGCTGCCTTAAGTGAGAGAAGTTGTCGTGAGTGATTTCAAAAGTTTAAGAACGGTGAATTTGATGTCGAAGACAAAGAACATAGCGGAAGGTCGAAAGTGTACGAAGACGCGGAATTGGAAGCATTATTGGATGAAGATTCGTGCCAAACGCAAAAAGAATTTGCACTTACATTAGGAGTGACTCAACAAACAATTTCATATCGTTTAAAATCATTGGGAATAATTCAAAAACAAGGGAATTGGATTCCATATGAACTGAAGCCGAGAAACGTTGAACGCCGATTTTTCACATGTGAAATGCTGCTTGCCAGGCATAAACGAAAGAGTTTTTTGCATCGTACAGTCACTGGTGATGAAAAATGGATCCACTATGATAACCTAACCCAAAGAAGAGGAAATCATGGGGACCACCTGCCATGCTTCAACATGGACAGCCAAGCCAAATATTCATGAAAAAAAACTCACTGTTGTATATTTGGTGGATCAGCTTGGTGTCGTGTATTATGAGTTGCTCAAACCGAACGAGACCATTACTGGGACTCTCTACCGAACACAATTGATGAGATTGAGCCGAGCACTCAAGGAAAAACGCGCCCACTACTACTCCAGGCATGACAAAATTATTCTCCTGCATGATAATGTTCGACCACATGTTGCAGCGCCGGTCAAAACCTACTTAGAAACACTCAAATGGGAAGTTCTACCCCACCCGCCGTATTCGCCAGACATTGCTCCTTCCGACTACTACTTGTTCCGATCGATGACGCATGGCCTGTCTGAACAGCACTTCACATCACATGAAGATACCAAAAATTGTATCGATGATTGGAGCCTTAAAAGATGAAGCGTTCTTCTGATGCGGTATCCACATGCTACCAGAAAGATGGGAAAAAATAGTGGCTAGTGATGGCCATTACTTTGAAAACATTATGTACCGTTTTTTCACAATAAATACTTAATTTTTGATAAAAAACGGTGGAAACTTATTTGTACCCATATTATAATTATGACTATTATTGCTATAATAATAATAACAGTAATTATGTATATAGTTCTAGCAATAAATGTATATAGTTGGCAACCTAAAATGACTATAATTATAGTTATTATAATCATGTTTTTTATGGATGTCTCAAAATATAACTATAAAATTAGTCAATTGAATCATTTTTATGGTAATTTCAACTATTTTGTGATTATAATAACTATAATTATAATCATTTTAGGTTGCCAATTATACATTTGTTGCTAGAACTAGATATATAGTTATTGTTATTATTATTATAGCAGTAATAATTATAATTATAGTAATATATAATTATAGTTACAAAACATTTTTCTCTCAGTGTAGTATCTTTAATTCAATATCTCATATTATCATTCTATTCCATTCAAATATGTACAGCTGTCCTCATCCAACATATTGCAGCCATTTTCTGCAAGATAGAAAATCTATTGCTACATACATTTATTGTTCTCCTTTCCATTCTGTACCTATATTTTGCATGCATTTGTACATGAAAGCGATTGAATCTAAAATTTTTTAGGCTTTTAATCTTAATTTCATCAATACATCAGTGTTTTCTATTCGTGTAGGTCGCGTAGTGGCATCGTTTCATTTCACACAAATAACTTACGGAACTTTTACACCTAACTAAACATTGTTGTTAGTTGATGTCTGCCCGTGGAACAATTCGACATCGTATAGATGTCCAAACGATGTCGCGTTTATACATGGATTGAGAATCCTAAAGATATCCAGCCGATATCTTTCGTATGTACAATGTCCTACCTAAAAACGTCTAATAGACATTAATTGTTAATATGTCCAATCACTAGTGGCATAAAGAATTAATTCTGAGAATGTTCTTCAAATGTTCTATATATATAAATGTTTGGGAAAAAGAGAAGGACATCGAATATTCATCGTCAGCAAGGTCCGAGAATTATAAAAAAAAACATTATTAATTTTTATTTTGGAGCCCTCTTATGGAGACTCATCTTTAAGATATCATCTCATCATCATTTTATAAAAAAAAAATATATATATATATATATATATATATATGTATATAAATTTTTGACTCAGAAATCTCATCATGTTACGCCTTTTAATCTTTTCAATTTTATTATGATTTTTTAATACTTTTGCTATGGCAGTTCCCTCTGCGTTAGTATGTTCCCGTCGAGAGGGTAATCACTTAATGTAATCGTGGAACAGAATCCTTGAAATCATTATAAAATTTATATGAAATCTTTGTATAATCCGATAATTACGTATACAATCATGAAAAATCATTGTATTAAATAAAATCATATATTCTACCAAATAATTTCATATACATATAGTGAAAAAAATTATTTGTAATCAGATGAAATCATGTAATTGGACAATATTTCAGCTAGGTTACCCCTTCGGTTTTCGCTGAATAACAATAAGACGTCGCGTCAAAAATGTACGTTGCGTGCGGATAGTCTTTATAATGTTCGGACAGCATATTGACGACGTATCTTGGACATCTCTAAAATGTTAAATAATTTCAGTACAGGACGTTCAAATATTCTTGTGATATATTTTAAACATTCAACATACAGCGATTTAAATGGGACTTTTTTAGACATATTTCGGACGTTCAAGGACGATGAATTGTTGCTTGGGTATGCATATCCAATTGGAGATAATTCATTTCAGTTCAGCATCCCCTTAAGACATTCTTTAAAACGATCTTAAAGTAAGAATGAATTATAAATACCGGCCAAAGATTAAAAATCAAATATAAAAAAATTTATCATAAATATAAGTCTAAAATATAAAAAGTAACAATAAAAAGCGATTGTTGGCACGATATAGCCAAAGTGTACCAGAACATTTTGGTGAGTGCTTAATCATCATTAATAAAAGAAATATAATTAATCGTTTAATTAATGTCTTATTCTTTCTATATCTCTTCCATTATACAAAAGTTCCGACCCGGCTAAGTATCTCAGAAAGTATGCATTCTTGAAAAAAATGTTTTAGACAAAAATTATAGGATTTAAAAAGAGCTATTTATTGATGTTGTCAGTTTGACCTTGGATAGCATCGCCAATGTCAAATCACGTCGATTATTTGAAATTGAACATAAATAAGATCCTATTTTTAATTCCAGAATCTAATAGCCGATCAAAAGCTTCTCAAAACGCTATAATAAAGTTCATTTTTATTAAGTATTTTTCGAGTTATATACGCTTGAAGTACCACTATCATTAATATTATCCAAAATGTCTGATCGACGGTTAAAATGAATGTTGTTCAGAATCATGCCCTGGATAACATGTGTTAAGATCAAGGTCGGAGATTTCTCTTGTTTTCATTTTTGCTCTGAAAATTCATTTTTACGTAAACTAATAATAGCGATACTGTAACTTTCAAACGTTATAACTCGAAAAGTACTTACTAAAAATGAACTTTATTATAGCGTTTTGAAATCCTGTTAATATTAGCTATTAGATTCTGGAATTCTTAGAATAAAAAATAAGGTGTCCAATTAAAAAAAATCTATCTAATCTATCTAATCTATCTAATCTGTGACCTTGAAATTGGTGACACCACCCAAGGTCAAACTGATAAAATTATAAATAGATTTTTTTAAACCTTACAATTTTTGTAAAAAATATTTTCTCAGAAATGCTTTTCGAAATATTCAGATGGCCCGGACAACCGGATTTTGACAAATACTATATATCATTAGTTAGAGTACGAAATTATTTTTAAATTATATCAAATTCGTGATATGAAAAAATCAATTTTAACATAATAGTAGTACGTATAGGTTATGAGAATAAGTTCCAATAACTACCAATAACAACTTTGATACATAATTATTAAACAATCGTTGAAAATTGCTTAATAGTAACTGTAAAACTCGTTACCGTTACAGAAAACAGAAAATATAATTACGTTACCAATATCAAAAAAAGGTAATGTCGTTATCAATCCATTATCAAAAAAAGTAATGTATAATGATACTTATGGCGATATAAGTAAACGTTACTTCCATTCTCTACAAATGAATGACATGTAAGGACAACAATCCATAATATAAGCACGTATCATTCTTACTTGTATTAATATTATTATAATATATAATATTCTTTAACGGATAATCTTTTCCTTCATTGTCACATTCTTGTATAATGTAAATGTAGTACACCTAGGAACTTAGCCAAACAAAATATATTCAAAGAAACTATACCGAAAAATATACAGCATTTGTTTGTCACCGCCATCATCGCAAGGAAATATTCTGGACGTAAAAATAAATTATGTAGGAAGGAGGGTGATAAATAAAAAAAAGGATCGAAGTATTTTTAATTACATAATAAAAATCAAGAGTAAAAGTACAAAATTAATATGTCTCACATACTATATTATGAGAGAGAGAGAGAGAGAGAGAGAGAGAGAGAGAGAGAGAACTGAAGTTATGAAACTGATATGCAGTTGTTGTAAGAGTAGAAACTATATAAATTGGCACTTATACAATTTAAATCTATTCGTTATACTTTATAATTTGACTTTGTTGTGTACTCATCTCTGTACGCAAAAGGCGTAACAACAAAGTTCTTTAGTTTATAATTTACTATAACTTTATAATTTACTTTATAATTTATAATTGTAAGTGCATGCGTATAGATATTATTTATTCTAAAAGCAATTCAACCATAGAAACAGATTAATTTACATTTTGTCACGAAAGTTAAAAATATCATAATGTTATTTAATTCAAGGAGTTGAGTTTTGCCATGACTCCTTTGATATCTATGAACAGTACATAAATGATAAAGTTTATGGATCTTAACTTTACAATTGTTTTATAGTTTTTATTGTTTTTGTTTAATAAATACTGAAGAGGACTCAAATCTGAGTTGAAATACTTGCGACACGAGTTTTCCAATATACATATAAATTATCGTAAATACATAATAATTCACGTACGATAGTCACGTTGGCTCTTATTGCTCTTTTTCTTTCCAACTTTTGAATGATTATTCTAGAGCCTTATTTATTTTCAATATCTATTTATCCCTATCTATTCACTATAAAGTCATTTATCACTCGATCGATTTAACATTGGATATTAACTCGATTTACAAAGCTAGAGAATAGTATGTTGATAGAGTAGATGAATAGATAAGCAAATCATCAAAAATCAATCCCTTGGCGAGGAAAAAAAAGAATATATCGTAAAGGTAATCTCACGTGTTTGCAGGTTTTTCTTACCAATCGACTTTCAAATCGAGTCTGTCTGTAGAATTTTGTCAAGGAGCCGTTAAAATGCGAATCCATGGCGTCCGCGCCGGAATTTATGATTTCTTCCGTGAGATTTCCGCAAACTGGCACGGTGACAAAATTCCTTTATCGGAAAGTATTTGATTGATTGTATAATAAGATAATACGGTATGCACACAGCCTGGTTTTTATTAACTTATAATCTTTAAAAAGAAATTCACGTCAATCACAAAAGTAATGCAAATTAATTGCAATAATAAAAGAACAATAATAAATAAAAAAAAATCTTTGATATAAGAGAGATCTAATTTCTTTTTATGAGAGATTGATTAAATGGCTTAGAATGGAAGATTGAAGAATAAAAATCTGAGCGAATGTCAGAAATGAAATGTCAGAAATTTTTTCAATATTAATTTTTTTCTTATCAATGCGCTGAAAACTACTATTTATTGTGTAAAATCTAATCATCTTGCGACGCAACAAGTACACATATATCCAAGAAAACATTCGCGGAAAATAAAGCAACCGATAATATCCGATTCAATTCAGTCAAATGCAGGTTCCCTCTTTCTAAGGACGAGGTTATAGAGACGCATTAGAGACGCGTGTCGCGACATTGGTTGGCGGCGCAGGAAGTGAGAATGTTATTTAAATTTATGAGAAAAAAAAAGTTGGCGCGCGATGGCGATGCAACCATTATGATTGCCTATGTCGCCGTAAGGAATCGAAGAAAATCGCTATATAAACAATAAACGAATCCGTCAGTCTCAGGGACAAGCCGTGAGCATCTATGCTCTCGCTGCCACGCGCTCGCGCGTTCTACCTATCAATTATTTATGAATTTTCCGCGGAGCGTCGTCGCGGACGTACGGTTACACTGCACCGTGAACATTAAAGAGACAGGTCGACTTTGCTGCAGCAACGTTAGGTTATAAAAACGTTCGGTTATAAAAACAGCATAATCAGCGAGATGGCTGGCAAGGCTTCTATTCAAGCCTTCTAATCTCTAGCAGCGTGAGAAATAAGAAACGCACTTTCTCAAAAAAGTTCTTTCGAGAAAAAATGGAATTGAAGAAAATTCGATTTCCGTTGGAATTATTAAAAAAATAGAAATATTTTTAAGAAATATGTATAAAGAAAGTTAACATTTTTATCCATCTTAATCATTTACGCAGATTTTCAAGTAATTGACTTTTATAATCTAAATTTCTATTAATAATTTAGAAAGATTTATATAGCTTCAATAGTATCTATAAAAAATCTGTTTAAATTGAAGCGACTCGTAGGAGCGATTTAAAGCTTGTTCAATGTCTAGCCATCATTTTTCCTCGGTTTCTTCTTCGTTGATACTGCCTCTTTTGGGATGTGCTATATAATTTGTGCGTTTTTGTCATACGACTAATGTGTGCAGGACAAAGAGGTTCTTAGAGGTGGGGATGGGGGGAGAGAGGGGGATCTCGATACTATAGCCAATCAACAGACTTGAAAAATTTGTCGTACGACAAAAACGCACAAATGAAATAGCGGCCTTCTTTCGATCACAGGATAATAAACGCTTTTCTTGCAGTACAGACACGTTTTTCCGCCATGCATTGAATGTCGACAATTCTGCACTGTACTATAAACTCTTTGCACGAGAGAAGCATAGAATGTTTAATATGATGTTTGAATGTATCATTTTGAAATAACAGTATAATAATTATAAGGATTGTCTATTTTCAAAATACGAAAAATTAAAGAATTCAGCTCTAATGAGAGTACAGCATGGTTGTAAGAGCGCAAGTATAATGTTCCACTTATTTTTTTATAACATTACAAAAACAAAGGTATCTTCTTTATCCCAAACTTGATTGAAGATTAAAATTTTTGATTCACTTTGGAGTCTCCTTCAGCAATATTAACAGAGAGAATACATAATTACATAATTAAGTTCCTCAGTCAGGATTGAATCACTCACAGGTTGACAGAAGAGGCAGATATATTTAATCCAACAAATTATATGTATAATAAATAATAAAACAAGGATTCTAAAATTAATTGCAAGAGCGACTGACTTCAATAAACCAAGAACCTTGTCAAGAAGCTTTGGATAAATTTAAATTTTTTTACAATTACGCAAATAATTTAAAAATAATTTCTTATCAGATTTACACAAGTATAGTACACATGTTACTCTCTCAATGCCTAACATATGTCTGTACCGAATGTAAATTGTCTATGGAACTAACGAATACATTTGAATCACAGCGTTTCGATATAGACAATTTATATTCGATACAGACATATGTTAGGCATTGAGAAAGTAACATGTGTGCCATACCTGTAAATCCGATAAAAAATTATTTTTTAATTATTTGAGTAATTGTAGAAAATTTATCCAAAGCTTCTTGACATGGTTCTTGGTTTATTGAAATAAATCGCTCTGCAGTTAATTTTAAAATTTTTGTTTTGTTATTTAATTATATAAATTATTTAATTATATAAATTATATAAATTATTGAATTAGATATACCTACCACTTCAGTTCTGTTAACCTGTAAGTGATTTAATCTCAATTGACCGAGAAGCTTAATTACATAATTCTTTGTACACACAATATGGCTGAAAAAGACTTCAAAATGAATCAAAACGTTCAATCTTCAACCAGTATCAAATTTGGAATAAAGAAGATGTCTTCGTTTTTATAATGTTATAAAAAAATAAACTGTAACATCATAATTTCCTCTTATAACCGCACTGTATTCATTAATATTCATTAGTATTCATTAGCCCTGAATTAATTTAATTTGACTTTATAGTTCGTTAAATGTATTTTGTTAATAATTTATATTTTCTAGCAAATTTTTAATAATAACAAGAAATTGATGTTTTTTTTTTCAATTGTCTCATATTAAGTAGCATGTTACTTATAATTAGATCGTTATGTTACTATTTCCAATATGTATATTATATTATTTTTTATTTTGTGGATTACTGTTTTATTTATTTATATTTTTATACATAGCGGATTGCTGTTATATTTTAGGACATATCACTCCCTTACTTTAAAAGTAACACTCAAAAAATTAATACTTCCCGGAAAAGAGGAAAAATTATTTTTCAACTTAACAAAAAATTATTAATTAAATTAAATAATAATAAAAAATTATTTAATTAAATTAAATAATAAGAATCTTATTAAACCGTACATGTAAATATACAACCAATAGAAAATAAAGTTTATAATGATTGAAGCTGGATTTTTAATGCATAAGTAATTCAGTGTGAATTTATATATATTATACGTATCAAATTCTATCAAACTGCTCGCCGAATTGAATATTCGGTTTTAAAACGCAATACTGACAAAACTATTGCGTTTTAAATTACTACGATTACTACAATGATTTAATAATTTGATACTCATAGTTATCTTAAAAACAGGTATCTTAATAAATGCTAATAAACGTATTACAATCTGTAAATAATTTATTGTAAAAAATATTACCTGGGCCGGAAATTGAATTTTTCCGTGAGAGCGTCTTTAAATTATCGAAAAATTAAGTCAATAATCTGTGATTGATTCATGACATTTTAAGATAGTCTTAAATATAATAATAAGAATCGATTATAAATAAAAGTAAATATCGCTCTCTTACATTAAAAGTGATATAACGAAAAAAATGTGATTTTCGAATTATGAGTTATATAATTATGAGTTAAATAATTATCAATCATCAAAAGTACAAAAAAAATTAAAAAGAGTTTTAAAAGGA
>Ga0157363_1005836_pt1 | contig 11542 bp, 18 predicted proteins | sample AttsexASBM1_FD_111477 | JGI IMG/M metagenome (GOLD analysis project Ga0157363, IMG submission 111477) | Fungus gardens microbial communities from leaf cutter ant in Ribeirão Preto, State of São Paulo, Brazil - Atta sexdens ASBM1 | ecosystem: Host-associated > Fungi > Mycelium > Unclassified ...
CTGAAAGTTTCAAGATTCTTCCATAATTATCAGGTAGAACAAAAAACTCAATATGTTTTGAATTCCTTTTCTTCTTCTTTCTTTAATGTAGACATTGGAGTTGGTCAAGGCTTGGCCCTCTCCCCCATCTTATCTGCTCTTTATATTTCTCCAGTTCTTCATATTTTTGAAAATCGCTTAAAATTCCTAAAAATTCCTATCTCCTTTCTTTCTTTTATAGATGATGGTTTACTTGTTGCTCAGAACAAATCTCTAACAGTCTCAAATTCTTTTCTTTTTTGTAACTATCAAATCATTTCCTCTCTCTTAGATAGATTTGATCTCAAGTTGGAGCACAGAAATACTGGGGTCTTTCATTTCTCGAGATCTACTAGCCTTTTCAACCCTCCACCCCTTGATCTCTTCCTATTAGGTAGTCCCATTTTACAGCTGAAGAATTTATGGAGATATTTAGACTTTATTTTTGACAGGAAGTTAAAATTTCATACACACATTGACTTCTATGCTAATAAAGCTATTTATATAGTCAAATGCATGAAATTGCTCAGCAACTACACTCATGGTCTCATCCCTCAGCAAAGTGTCTACTATATAGAAGTTGCGTTCTCTCCATTGTGCTATATGGTTTTCAATTGTGGTTCTATAAAAAAGTGCCACTCTTGTATCCTATCAAGAGACTTAACAAAATGCAACAAAGTGCCACCATATAGATCTTAGACACATTCTGTACTTCTCCCTCCTCCAGCATTGAGGCTATCATGGGTCTCATTCCAATTAAACTTCATCTTCAAAAGCTTAGTGGCAGATTACAACTTAGGGCCTACTCTCTTCCTAGCAATCACATTTTAAGATCTCTTCTTGAAACCAATTCATCATCTAATACCATCTCTCATTGACTATCACTGAATAACCTCACTCTTAAACAGTGGTTAAAAATCAAAGGCTCTGTTGTTGATATAGACAATAGGTTTAATGAAGTTTTCCCTTATTTTGACCTATTTAACAAAGAATTTGCACTAGGTCATTGCCTCATCAATATCTTCTCAAATCATTTTTTCTTTCATACTTCAAGTAAACAAAGTGACAAAAATCTCAATGTGCATATTTGATCCCTTAATTGCTCTTGTGGTATCTGACACTAGCATAAAGAATCAAGTTGCTACTTCTATCTCTCATGTCCATGTGCATAACAAACAGGTCATCAAAATAATCCATCATATAGTTAATGTCACAACTACTGAAGCTGAATTGTTCACTATAAGATGTGGCATAAATAAAGCCACCAATCTTCAAGGCATCAGGAAAATCATAGTTATCACAGACTCCATTCATTCCACTAGGAAAGTTTTTGATTATATATTGCATCCTTTTTAAGTTCATATGGCCTCAGTCTCCTACAAACTTAATAAATTCTTCAATACCAACATCAGTAATACCATCAAATTCTGGGAATGCCCTAGTCGAAGTGATTGGTCCCTTCACAAAGCTGTTGATAGAGAAACTAAGAAGTTCCAACCTACCCCAACTTTTCTGTGGAAGTTGTCTTGGGACTTTAGCAAGAAAAGAGAATGTGATGATCTTATCAATAGATGGAAGATGACCTTCCAAGTATCAGATGACAAAGGTTGTAATTTCCTAGAATTGTTGGACAATGAAAACAATCGATCTACTCTAAAGATGGAACATGGCTCAAATACTTTGGTCACTCAAATTCATTATGTTCTAGAGCTACAAGAGCAATTGTTAACCATGCACCAATCAGCAAGTATTGACTAAGATTCTTTCCCCATGAAGATTTCAAGTGTCCATGTGGTACTTACCCCATCAAGACCAGATGTCATATTCTACATGAGTGCAAAAGATACAACAACTACTGGAATCTGAGAAGGGATACAATAGGTCATTTTACACTTTTCTTGGTGTATAACAGTAATGCTTTCTCATTTGGGGAAAGTATTACATGATCTTTAAAGCTTGTCACTTTGTAGACTCTGTCTTATCTCTTTCTTTTATTTGAATCTCCTTCTCTTTTTCCTTTTTTTTTTTAGTTCTCTTCTCTTTCTCTTCATGTCATATGTCTTAATGTATGTAGTCACGAAGTAGCTACCACGGTCTGCCCTCGCGCCCCGTGTAATAAATTGTTGATTTTTAAAAGAGTAAGCAGCTCTGTCATCAGCATATACGGTGTTTGCCGAATGTCCCATGTTTGCCGAATGTCCCATGTTTCCCAGTTCCTATATCGTCTGCATTCTCGTGATATCCACCATCACATTCCTCTTCTACCGACGATCCAATTCCCGTCGTCTTTCTCCAAAAACTACAACTACAACTGAAGCCATGTCAATTATGCAACCTGCAAGAACAGATTTGGCATCGCCCAAGAACGATCCATTCACTACTACTGAATTGGCTCAATACGATGGAAGTGATCCATCGAAACCAATCTACGTTGCGATCAAGGGTGCGCTTACTCTTCTTTCTCCTCTCCTCTCCTTCAATATCGGTGGCATTTCTGCAAGGTGATATCTTTGATGTTACACACAAAGCCGATTCATATGGCCCAGGAAAATCTTACAACATTTTCGCTGGGAAAGACGGTTCACGCGGTCTTGGAAAGTCAAGCTTGAAGATAGAGGATGCTGTTGCGGATTATAGTGCTCTAAGTACTGAGGAAAAGAAAGTCTTAGATGATTGGCACTCATTCTTCTCGTATGTGGTGTTTTTTCTACCTTACCATTTTTCTATGGAAACCCGTTCTCTTCTGAGTCTTTTTTGTTTCTCTTCCTCTTCATCAGGAAACGATACAATATCGTTGGAAGGGTTTCTGATGGTCCAAAGATCGAGTCATAGGCGTCAAATGTAATTCCTTGGGTTCACGCTATCCGCTGCTGTCTAAATGCTATTCTCTTTCCTCGACACTCTGGTGGAGCTGCATTCGCTGCAACATACATTTAGCATGCTATACATGCACTCCAGGTCACTCATTAATCACTTATATTGTAATCAAGCATTCTTTAAGACCAGGACTAGTATCATTGGACCTCTACTAAGGTGTTATAATTCTAGTGTTATCAGATAATTAAGATGTGTGATACTGATTTGTTGCAAATTTTGAATCTTGACCAATGAATTCAAGAAGCCGTCATTACATGAATTATAGATAATTACCAACTCTATCGAAAATAAGCTATTTATATTCTAGTTTCTATTAACATCCAGGAGAGAAAAATCCGAAAGCGTACTCAAATCCCCAGAGATTCTTTCTTGGCCATAATCTCATCCCTCAACATATTCACCCTTGTATCTAATCTCGAACTCAAATCCGTAGAATTCGTCGCAAGTTGCATCGTCCGATCCAAATTCTCCATCGCATTCTCAATCGCCTTTCTCCACTTGTCCTTTACACCGTGTCCTATCATAGTGCCATTTTGGCCAGGGTGAGAAATGGGTTCAAATGCTTCTGTTTCCTTTAATTCAAGAACAGCCAATTCAAACATGGTTACCCCTCCAATCCACGTTGAATTCTTAATTCTGGATTGATATTCGTATGCGTCGACGAGGAAAGCTCGGGATGCAGCGTATGATTTAATTGTCCGATGAACGACACCGAGTAATAGTGACCGAAGTGCAAGCTCGTCCGGAGTGTCAAGGGTGATGGGACATGGATTTGTGGAGGTCGCTGTTGATGGAGTTGGAAGAGAAAAGTGTGGAGATGTGATGGTTGGTGCAGGCAATGTTGATGACCATTCACGAATATGGAGGAGGGCGACACTTGTGGAAATACGAGTGTGAGTGTTCCAGACTACAGATGGGTCAGCGTTGGTGAATGACCACTAAATAAACACCTACATATAGCCATTTCTGATTGCACGGTATTAGTCGTATGTGTGGTCAGAAGAGCTCGTCAGCGCACCTTCAGCAGGGCTAATAGTGATCGCCGCTACAAAATTTTCCTCGTTTTTCCCTAGTCGCTTCTGCTTTTCCTTATAAAAAGCAACTAACGCCATTTCAGTCGAGACATCCCAGCACTAGGTTGACCACATACTCTTCTTCTTCAAAAATACTTCTGTCGGCAGATCTTTCCCGCCAATCTTTTTGTCGATCAATCCAGGGATCAGGTCAAATAACCTTTGAGCCTCGTCTTGATTGCCAAGTGACCAGTGACATCCTGCTGCAATGAAGTAATACGTTGCATGACTCCTACAGAAAAAATCAGGAATAATGACTTTGTCGGAAAGAGCAACTTGCCAAGTGTTGAGTTGGGTAATGCGAATAAACATTTTGGCTGCTTCATCATACTGCCGTTGGCTAAGCAGCGTCCATGCAAGTTCAAAAACAAGCTATGAAAAGGTCAACGTATAGCTCTACTGGTTAACTCAAGGACTCACTAGACTGTCCGCTTGGGCAAAACCACAAGGCCTCTCGGGTCGTAAACCATTTTGAATAACTTGAATCGCAGCCTTCGGATTGTTGCTCATACGTAGGATTTTAGCCTGCTTCATGAGCAAATTGGAAACTTCAGCAGAGGATGAAAAGAACCTTGTTAAGAATCCATAACGCGCCATTAGGGAAGCGATTATAAAGTCTATCGACGAGCTCTTGATATTCGTTAATTATCTTGGATTCGTTGGCCTGGTAGCCTGAGAGTAAAAGGACGACGCCGAAATAGGTCATTAAAACAAGCCTAATTAATTGGAATTAGGGGGGGATTTAATCAGAAACCTTGTCCACGGACCAAGCAAAGACGGAGTGGGTATCATTGCGAGCAGCAGCGACAGCGAGAGCCTTGAGAGCAAGCTTCCTATCGTGTTTGAAGCCGAAGAACCCGACCACGTTCCTGTAAATGTATCAGAGTGTCATCGTAGTGATAGCAACTTGACTTGCTGTATACGTTTTGGAAGGAGAGAAAATACCAGATTGAAAAGGCCATAACCGAATGCTGTGCCAGCAATGACTAAATCATCGACGGGACCGTCAGGTTTCTTGGGATGGAGATGTGGACGATGATGGGCTGCAGTCAATGCTGGTGTGGAAGCATTGGGGCCCGAAGTGAGGCGACTGAAAAGGCTTCGCTTTTGACTGATGACTGGTTTGAGGTCAGGCTCAGGTTCAGGAACAGCAGGAAGGGTGCTTGTAGACGAGGCTGCAGAGGATGCAGAGGAGTATGAAACTGATCCAGCAAAGCTGCTTTGGCGGCTGGCGGCGCCGAGCATAGGAGGAGGTGAAGGAAGGTAGGCGTCGATGCCATTGGGAAAAACCGTCTTGTAAAGCTTCGTGAATTTCGAGTGTGCACTAGAAAGCAATGGAACTGGGTCTGATGCTAAAATAAGGAGACGCACGAGTTGAGAGAATATCTAAAAGTAGTGAATCAGGCGGATACAGGAGCAGGTGAAACAGGACATACAGGCACTGGAGATAGCCCATGTAAGATTCGCTGTGGGTTATGTGAAGCAATGGACGGCGCTGGAGAAAAGCAAGACATACCTCAGTGCATGGAGGAGACCGAGCAAGACGACTGTGTCAGCGTTCAGGATTTCCCATTCGACGCCAGGGTGGAAGCGGTGGTTTTCGACATGTTTTTTCGACTTTGTGAACTTACGGGTGCCAGCCTCAGCGAGTGCCAGGCAGCGATTAGCCTCCTCGATAACATGTACCTGTGGCAAGCAAGGTCAGGAAATCAATGAATTAGGAGAGGCCGACGCACCTCCATGCCGAGAGCCGCCTCGAGAAAAGCACAGATGCCGAGGCCGAGCTGGTGGAATGGATCGTCACGGCCATTGAAGAGGACTCTTGCGCCTACAATGTCGTTTTCAAACAGCTTGTTGAAACCGTTTGTTGCACTTGTCAGGAAATCCGCCTCAAGGATGGGGTCCATGACGAGTGCAAGTTCTCACGATGATTCTCCCATGAAAATCATTCCCACAACAAACAATGACAATTCCGAAACAGGCCCATCATTCACACGGACCAGTTTGGAGGGTTTTTGTTGGAGCTGGCTTCTTCTGCTCTTGGACAGATGGCTTCTCTGGCTCGCACGCGTATTTCCTCTCGCATCGTATGTTTTTTTTCTGGCCACTGCTGTTTGTATTCTGAACTTTCCAGCCTCAGCTCGGTCTGCGCAGCATCCAGACTTCTGCTGACACTACCCAACTCCAGCAGTCGCCTTCCGACCCATCCCATCCCCTCACCGTCCGTCTTCATGAGGACTCTTTCCGCGCTTACGAGTGCGAAAAGCCCGACCTCGAGGTACAGGTCACTCGTGATGACCTCTTGACCATGTACAGGCAGATGCAGACCATGCGTCGTATGGAGATGGCTGCGGACGCCCTCTACAAGGCCAAGCTCATCCGCGGTTTCTGCCATTTGGCTATTGGCCAGGTACGTTAGTTGTTGCATGTTAATGCACACGAGGCTTTAATCTCCCGGCAGGAATCCGTGTCGGTCGGTCTTGAACACGGCATCAAACCAGACGACAAAGTCATTACCGGCTATCGCTGCCATCCTTTCGCCGTCATGCGTGGTGGGTCCATCACCGGTGTCCTCAGCGAGCTTCTCGGTCGCCAAGGTGGCATGTCTCACGGCAAGGGTGGTTCCATGCACATCTTCACTCCTTCGTTCTTCGGGGGAAATGGAATAGTTGGCGCTCAAGTCCCTGTTGGCGCTGGTGTCGCTTTTGCCCAAAAGTATATGGGTCACAAAAATTGCACATTTGCTCTGTATGGCGATGGTGCCAGTAACCAGGGTCAAGTGTTTGAGGCGTTCAACATGGTACAATCTCTCTTGCCTGTCATTGCTTACCTCGCTGACCACATCATTAGGCCAAACTTTGGAATCTCCCTACCATCTTTGTCTGTGAAAACAACAAGTATGGTATGGGTACCTCTGCCGAGCGTTCCTCTTCCAACACCGAGTACTTCACTCGTGGTGACAAGATTCCTGGCCTTCAGGTCCGTACTATTCTTATCTCGGCTGTGGATCACATGCGACATCTTGCCATCTCCAGGTCAACGGAATGGACATCATCGCAACTCGTCAAGCTGTCCAATATGCCCGCCGATGGGCTGTCGAGGAAGAGAAAGGCCCTCTCCTCCTGGAATTCGTCACGTATCGTTATGGCGGTCACTCGTATGTATACCAGTCCCTGACCACTACGCTCATGACTCACCTTATTCATGCAGCATGTCCGATCCTGGAACTACCTATCGCACGCGTGAAGAAGTCCAACGGATGCGTTCTACCCAAGACCCCATTCGCGGCCTTCAACGCTGCATCGAAGAATGGGGACTCGCTTCCGAGCAGGAACTCAAGGCACTCGACAAAGCAGCCAAAGCCGAAGTTGATACCGCAGTTGAAGAAGCCAAGGCATCACCCGAACCTGAGAACAAAGACCTTTGGACTGATATCTACTACAAGGGTACTGAGCCACCCTTCATGAGGGGCCGTGAGCGTGAGGAGGTTCACTATTACTAGATGTTTATGTATTCTTTATTTTTCCTAATTTTGTTTTCCCTTTTATTTTTGTGCATCAGTGAGAACTCCAGCTGTGCGATGTTCCACGCAGTCTCTTCCTACACATTCGGATCACCACCCATCCTAACTATCATGACTCCATGTCTGTCCTCATTCTGGTGACACCACGGAAATTGCTGCGCTGCATTTTTCTCAGGATGACTAGGCTGTACATATCATTGGCCCTAGTAAATAACTCAATGAATGTGGAATTTGAAGCTAGACACCACCAGTTCCCCTTTGACGCCAGAATCGTAGTAGAGTCTGCATATGCCATGCTGGAAAACAATTTATTGGTAGGTAGTGCTCCCATGTTGCCTATACTTTGCCAATGAATCTTCCCAGAACTGCAAACCTGCAAATGAGCATCAATGCAAATCCAACCATCAGCATACTACCTAGACATGGTCAACACTTGGGCGCTTAGAAACACCCCATTGATTACTCACCGGCAAACGTGCCCACGATCTCGAATCCATTTGTTCTTTTATTAATAGCGCCAGAGATAGGCGGCCCCGCCAATGCACCGAAAGCTATAACTGTCAAGAACATACCAACACGCCTCCCAATATCACCCTCATCACCAAGATTCATGACGGGCTTAGGTAAAAGGGAGACAAATGCACCACAGGTAAAACCGTAGATGATGCTAATGATGACGAGAGGAGCTGTTGAACGAGCGAATGGCCAAGCATAGGTTGTGGCTCCAATTATGAATGTTGCAGGTGACATAATATTGAGAGGACCTTGATAATAAATTATAAAAAAAGGAGAAATATAAAAGGAGGAAGGTACCAATGACATCAGCAAGCACTCCAGCCGACCATCGTCCAAAAAGCGAAGTAGCATTCACGATAGCGACAAAGTAGAACACTAGTTCCGGCGTAATCGTGCCAATGCGAGTCGCGCTGACACTGATATATATCATGACTGGACAGCGAGCATCAGAGCCCAAAGGGACTGTAAGGTGACGGGTGTATCTCACTTGTGTAGACTCCAAAATATGAGATGAAAATAGATAAAGTATACAGAGTATAGGGTACGTTTCGGAATACAGCGAAATTGAACAAGCCGCCCTTAACATTGATAGGTGGAAGTCGTGTGTTCATGGTCTATTGGACCATTCAATGCTGATAACAGCGTAACAAGTTAATTTCAAGCTCACCACATTACATACACTGACCACAAAAAGAAAAATAAACCCGAGGATTCTCATTGTCCAACGAAAACTAAGGCATCTCAGCTATGAGTTTCACTTAAGAAATTGACTTCCATACCCAACGATGGGAAGCAAGTTCTTGACAATGATCGGAATTGTGGTACCGGCGAGTGCAGATCCTATGGCCATGTATCCGAGCGCACTACCTCGCTTTTCCTTGAACCAATGCGCAATGACTGAGTTATTGCATGTGAAAAGCCCACCACAACCAATCTTGTCACGAAGTCAGTTCGCATATCATGAAAAATAGTGCTGTAAGAGGAACCGAGACTTACGCCAGCCATTATACCTTGACTGAGCAGGAACTGCCAGTATTCTGTGCATTGAGCTGCGAGAAATGTTGCGACAACAAGCAATAGACCAGAGGTCACAAAGAGTGCGCGAAAATAACCGAGGTCAAAGAGACGTCCTACAACGAGACCAGGGAAGAAAACGAGCGAGTACTGCGATCAATAAGTCGATTAGAAACTCCTAACGGCGCTTTCACAATCAAACCTGTATTGAACCAATCCAAGAACTGCATTCTGTGCATGAGTCATTAGGACAAAACCAGAACCACGAAATTAATTCACATTGCAGAAGGTGTTTGTGATTGCAACAGAGTCTGCTCATAATAAGCTTGGAAGACCTGTCAATAAAATCAGTACATGATATCACTTATTTCAAGATAGTTGTAGCGTACGCCCCATGAGTTGACAAAACCAAAGCTGGAAAAAATACTGAATAAGATATCCAAGTGCACCATGAGTAACTCACGTTGCGTAACTCGAACACGCTGCCTAATGATTTTCAGCGATGTTAGTGGATTGTAGAGAAAGAACAACACGCACACCAATAACCACAACCCATGCTCTTAACCCACCATCCGGGAACTGCTCTGTCACACGCTCTCCTACTACCTCATTCTGTGATTCTTCCTGTGACGATCGTTCCTCGTGCTTTGAGTCCTTACTTGTATTCTTTCTGTGGGTGCCAACAGTGGATAGCATGAGGCAATCGAGGAGCAAGGAAGCACATGGAAACCCTGTCCTGGAAAAATGGTCTGACAGTTATGTTTTCGCACGTTATCACCACGAGATCCGTGTTTTGAAGGATCAAAACATTGAGAAGAGACACATTTATATGACATAAGTATCTTTTATAATCAACAATTTATTACATGGGGCACAATGGCAGTCCGGAGACGATCATCATCTCCTCACCCTCATCATGAAGAAAGCGGGTTTTGACAACCGTATCATCTCTTTCTTTGCCAATTATCTCTTCGACAGAAAAACTAATTATTTCTGGAACAATTTCATGTCCCCTATTTTCAACGTCAACGTAGGAGAGGGCCAGGGCTCTGTGCTCTCTCCTATCTTATCTGCCCTTTATCTTTCGCCATTTATCTATATTCTAGAAAATTGATTAAAAAATCTTAAAATCCCGATTTCTATCATTCCATTTGTAGATGATGGTCTTTTTATCTCTCAAAGCAACTCTTTTGACACCTCTAACAGTTGTCTCTTCTGCATTTACAATGTATTGACTAATTTGCTTGAAAAGTTTGGTCTCGTAGTTGAACACTCCAAAACTGAAATTTTTCATTTTAACAGATCCCAAGGCACCTTCAACCCACCTCCTCTTGACCTTTCTCCACTAGGAGGATCCATCTTATGACCTAACAACTCACGAAAGTACCTTGGGTTCATTTTTGATAGAAAGTTAATGTTCCATCAACAAATCAATATCCACTGTAAAATACATGAAAATCCTCGGAAATTCAAATTGTGGTATCAACCCTCTTCAGAAATGACTCCTGTATAGGATGTGCATTCTCCCCATTGCACTTTACAGATTCCAGTTGTGGTTTTATAACCAAGCTCCAATGACGTATCATTTGAAGGCTCTAGGAAAGATGCAGAGAAGAGCGGCAATATGGATCTTAGGGGCCTTCAAAACCTCCCCATCATATGGTATCGAAGCCATCACTGGACTTGTTCCCATTAAACTCCACCTCCAAAAACTTGGAGGAAGATCACAATTACAAGCACACAAACTACCTCCTAATCATCTTGTATGATCTCTTATGGATTCACAACTCAGCACTCCCTCCACTCATAATGTCATCCCTCTCAATTCTCTCACCTATCAACAGTGGTCACTCATCAAAAGTCATTTAGTCAACATGGCTAATAGGTTCAATGAAAGTTTCCCATCTTTTACTCCTTTTCATTCAGAATTTTCTCCTGGACATAGAATGATTGACAATTTTTCAGATCGTTTTTCTTTCAATGTCTGTGACAAAGAAAAATACGATAAATATCATGCCCATCAACTTGACAAAATGGTCTTGGAGTTATTATCATCCCCTTCCACTGCCATCATAGCTTCAGATACAAGTATCAAGAACAATGTCGCTATATTGATATCACATATACATGTATACAACAGACCAATTATAAAGACGATACACTATGTGGTTCATGTTATAAGCACTGAAGCAGAACTCTTCGCTATCAGATGTGGTATCAACCAAGCATCAAATTTTGATAAAGTATCCAAAATTATTATCATCACTGATTCCACCCATGTGGCTAGAAAAATCTTTGAATCATCTGTCCACCCTTACCAAATTTAGTCAGCTGCCATTCTATCTGATCTTTACAGCTTCTTCGAATGCTATGAAAACAATTCCATTGAGTTCTGGGAGTGTCCAAGCCATTTTAAATGGTATCTTCACAATGAGGTTGATAAAGAAACTAAGACCTTTAACCCAACTCCACTCTATCTATGCAAAACGTCATGGGATTTTAGCAAGAAAAGTGAAAGCAA
>Ga0157363_1005837_pt1 | contig 11542 bp, 6 predicted proteins | sample AttsexASBM1_FD_111477 | JGI IMG/M metagenome (GOLD analysis project Ga0157363, IMG submission 111477) | Fungus gardens microbial communities from leaf cutter ant in Ribeirão Preto, State of São Paulo, Brazil - Atta sexdens ASBM1 | ecosystem: Host-associated > Fungi > Mycelium > Unclassified ...
ACAAAAAAAAAAAAACAAAAAAAAAAAAAAAAAAAAAAAAAAAAAAAAAAAAAAAAAAAAAAAAAAAAGATGTGATATCATGTGTGATGGTCACATATGTCACAAAGCATAACAAATACATAATACCTGTCACAGTCATAGGTCAAAAAATCACATAACATAGAGAAAATCATAGAAGATTCTGAAATAAGTGATGTCATATAGTATAACAATAATATATTCACCTTATAGAAAATATATGGACTTTAGATCTGTAGTATATAAGATAGACTAACTTATATATAGAACTCTATTGAGTTCTCTTATATTATTCAATACAAAAGTATGTCTTTTGTTTTACTTTGAGGCTAAGTTATAATAGATATTGTACCATGCTACTAATCATACTCCTAGCAGGCCTTGCTTGTGATATCTAGTCTAGGTAAACAGAATCTTATCCTTGGCTTTATGTAGCTAAAAGAGTATAACTCTGAGGTCAACTAGTAGAAAGAAGAGATTGTTATAACATAATACTCTATATACTGTTCAGATTGTTGGAACATTTGAAAAGCTAAGAAGTATTGAATATGTACTCTGAAGATATGTTGGTCTAGCCCTTTTCTACTCTTGGTAAAAGACTCTGAAGATATAGCCAAAATTCTGTAGCCCTCTATTAGATATAAGAAAGAGCTGGAAAATCACTTTTATATGATCTGACTTCTCCCAGAACCTTCTGCTCTTGATCTCTATGTGGTAGCTACTTTTTTCTAATATTTCTCTAAAGCTTTTTGTAAAAACTAGATCACAAACAAAATATCTTCTCTTTCCTCACATATGTAAAATTTTGAGTTAGTGTTTGCAAAAGAAGATTTTAATATCTTCTTAGATAACTGTAAATAGAACCATACTATTGAACTGATTTGTACTAAGTCTTCCAAAGTATATCTTCTTTTTTCTTTTCTTCTAGGATTTCAAAGTATTTTGATCTGATCATTATAAATTATCTATCCAATGTCTTAACCTTCTTCCCCATTTTATACTTCCTGAATGGTGTATACTCTATATTAAGATTTAGGCTCAAGTAATTGAACAAAAGAATAATGTTATATAAGATTCATACAAGAAAACTTAATAGAGTTTCTAGTATAAAGTATCTATCTTATGTATACCAGGCTAGTGGTCTGTACACAACTACATCTAACTTACCCTAAAGACTATGTATTCTATATAAGACCAACATATAGTAACTATATTATTATGATATTATTATTTTAGAACCTTTTATATTCTTCTCTGTGTCACATGATGATGTAACATGTGTGACCAAAAATATGACATATATCACTCCATGTGATAGTTGTGGCAGTCACATGTAATATCCTCTTAACTTAGTTTTAATAAAGAAAATTAGAAACAAATAGAATAAAATGAAAATAAGCAAGAATAATGAAAAGAAACTAAGTTCACCAGCTTTAACTCTGACATTCTGAGAAAGAACCTCCAGAATCTATCAACACTAATAAAGCCCTGAAACTTCTCTAGCATTGTTTTAGAAAGGTAGCTAAGTATTAGTATATCTTAGAAATCTCTACTAACAATATCCTTACTAGTCATGTTTTGAGACCTGTAGACTTTAGTATCTAATCCTACCCCCATAGATATAAGTATATCTCCTCTCCTATCATTTTTGTGACTTTTCTCTCTTATAAACATTCTTATATCCAGAAATCTATTATGTTGCCTATATATTAAGAGTGGTGTCAGAGCAGATAGAACTCACTTTGAGCAGATATCTATGATTAGTCACATAGAAAGAGGGTCAGATCAAGTATGGAAACTTGTCTAAGAACAAATATAGTTATTTGTGAGATTGGATAAGGGACCTAGTTATAAATCAAGCTTGAAAGCTTATTCATAGATTGGAAACATGATCTTAGATGATGACATTAGCCTCAACTTATATGTTGTACCCACTATTATATTGTGTGGTTGTAATTTTGAATGTCAAGATATCAGAAAGAAGTGAGAGAAGACTTTTAGAAGATTTTGGTTAGATTCTAGTCAAATCTTAGTCTATTTCCAGACTAAAGACTATAGAGTATCTACTTGGTCTTAAATACTAAGTCTGTAGTCAGAACTATAGCTAGGGAAATAGTAGTATAGGAGATAACTAAGAAAATATTATAGAAACAGTTTCTAAGATATAGAATAACTAGTATTTTAGGTAATAAGTTATCAGAAGATGAAACACAAAGAACTAATTCATATGCAAACAAGCACAAATACAGAAGTATATCTAGGTATGGTTAGAGTTTTGTCTAAAGGTTAGAAAGTAGATGTCTTGAATGTCTTAGAAGTTGGTCTATGACACCATAACCAAATATACTCTCTTTTATAGACTTTGTGGATAACTGTCAAATGAATTATACCTTTCTTAGCATCTATTCTCTTTATATCTGGCTATTCACAGATTAGTTTACCTGTGACTAGGACAATATTTTTCTGGGTACTATCATTTTTTAAAAGTGGACAAGCTGTAAAAAGTTAGAGAGCTTGTTAAGAAGAGCCTATTATAAGAGTTTTCTCTATTATGATTTAGCTAGAGTTCAAAGAGCTTTTTTATACTCACTTCTTTGCAGTCAATACTAAAGCTGAAGATATCAATAAGCTCAAATAGCTGATTTATTATCAAGAAAGCTATATGGTGGAAAACTACTTAGACAAATTCCAGACCTTGATCTCTAAAGTATCAAGATCAAAGAATGTGGACTTAGTTTTTTCTTTATTTTCTTTCTCATTTTATTTTTCTTTCAATTTATTTTTCATTTTTCTATTTTTAGAACTCTAGGGTTAGGGTTAGAAGGTATTGGTCACATGGTCACATCTGATAGTGTGGTCACAACATTAATCATGGGACTTAAGGGAAGAAAGTAGAAGATTTTGGAACAAAGTGACATCATACAACATGAACACCACATGTTGGCCTCATGCTTGACACATGGTCATTTAGAGTAGGATGCACAGCATCTAGCATGGACCATCTGTAGAAATATATAAAGTAAACTATTTTGTAATGAGCTCTCTATCGAGTTCTCTTGTGTTTCTCTAATACAAGAGTTGTTCTTTTATCCAACCCTAAGGATTTAAAGATCATAATATAAAGCTAGATCTGTATACTATTATTATCAAATTTAGACAAGTCTTCTGCCCTACATTTCAAAGTCAGACTACTATATTACTAGTAGAATACCTTAAAAACATAAACATAAACTTTCTAGCATGGTTCAATATATTACATTATATTAACCAAGTATCAAACATAGTTCATACTAGAAAGCAAAAACCTGTGGGATTGGCTTAGAAATGTATAAAGTATGAAAACTCTATACAATGAGCTTTGTGATATAAACTTCCCAAAATGACCTTAGCTTCAGCTTATATGCTGTGCTGTCTATCTACCATGTGGTTGCAACTTCAGAAAATAATATGAAGTCCAAAGGAGATTAAGTGCTGATATGGTATATCACCATTGAATACTGGAGATTAAGTTTACTTGGATATCCAATTATCAAACTAGCAAATTACAGTGCAACTACTAGTCTTATATACAACAATTTAATAGAAGATATTTAGGGGTTTTAGTGTTTCATTACTGAAACACTGAAAGAGGTCAAATAAGGGAACTCTGCTATAGAAGGCTGAGTTTGATAGAAGTATCTCTATCATGAAAGACCAAGTACTTGAGGGGTTCAGAATTATTGCATTACTACCATAGAAACATATTGTAGGAAATATGACTGTTATAGAAGATGGGCTTTACACTAGAATTGAAGAAGATATTACTATCATGGAGGATAGTCTTTAGACTTAGCATATAATATCAAGTCCAACAAGTAAATGAGACATTTCAATTCAACTAGCAAGTTGTTTTCACCCACCTACCAATCTCTGCACTCTGCCTAACTATGGTTTACTTCTGTCACTTGACTACTACTACCCAATCTTTATATTCTCCTATTTCCACAGGATATTTCCATTAACATAAATACTACAAGAAAACACTATACCATACTACTTAAATAATATTGCTTATAACTACCCTATATAGCTTCATGTCTGATAGTTAACCACTGAGCAATAGGGAAAGCTAATAGAAGATCTAACTATACTAAAGGATATAGAAACACTATAATACTTAAATCTCATGAACTTAGACAACACAAATAGCATAATAGAAAAGAAGGATTTTGTATAAAGTGACTGGCAACCTGTGAACTACAGCTGCTTATAAATAGATTTACTGTACTTTTAGTGGAGAAATATATGCAATATTACAGTAATAACTTAAACACACCTAAAGCTCTACTTTATATAAATCTCTTATTACTTGTTTATTACTTCAAGTGGGAAAAAAGACTTTCTCTACATCCCACTATCAACACTCTCAATATTAGAGTTTTAAACATGAGACTTGGCTTTATTTTATTTTTATTTTTATTTTATTTTATTTTACTTTATTTTCTATTGCTATTTTTCTTATTTAAACTTAGCTAAGGAGTTATGTGATACTACATGTGACAGTCTTAGTCACATAATCACATGATATAGAGAAAACCATAGAAGGTTCTGGAATAGATAATGTTATATAGTATAGTTATAGCATATTAGCCTTATAGATAGTATATAGACTTGAGTTATAGATGTGTGTAGACCACAGTCTGTAGTATATAAGGTAGACTACTTTTTACTAAGAACTCCATCAACTTCTCTTATATTATAGTTGTTTTTTGTCCAAACTCTAGAACTTAAGTCATAATATTAGAACTCAATCTTTACTCTTAAGATTGCTCAACACAGTATCTTCTCTACTCTTTCTTACTCTCTTATCATCCTTAATTAAGAGCAATACCACATAGAACTTGGTTTTATTTTATTTTATTTCTTTTTTATTTTTATTTTATTTTATTTTTATTTCTCATTTTTATTATTTTGGATTTAGACAGAAAAATGTATGCATTGCTTCTCTCTTCTATACTACTATCTTATATAATAGCACCTAACAGAGAAATTGCAAATAAATACCCTTTTAATTCTTCAGCTATGTCTAGTCTTAATGGTACTAACAATATATTGGAAGACATTAACATGGATAGCCCCAAAGGCAGGTCTAACGTCATCAGCAGAAACTCTTCTGGAGAGCATTTAACTATCTCTAGCATTTCCAGTGTAGCTTATTCAAAGTGAATGGAAATACAGAATGATGACCTCAACTGGGCCAATCAAACCAATGTTGAATTGTTCAACATTCCATTCTCTTCTCAAGTAGGAGAAGAGAACAATAACTAGGTCCTGGCTAACAATAATTCTCAAGGTCCCACCATATGTGTAGACCTCGCTAACAATATGTTCCCCATTTCCAATCAACCTAATCTCACCCCACTCTCTTTATTATATGCTGAACTTCAACCTGCAGATGTAAACTCATGGGAAGGCCAAACTCAGTCAATTTCTATTTTTGGTAGAATGAGTACTCAGGACATCGATGTCAACAACATCAAAACATCTCTTACACACATCTCAGAGTTTATTGGGAGTTGTTATATCAAGAATAATAGGGAAACAGATATACCTTGTTTAGAAGACTTTGGTAAAATCATATTCAATCTGGTTAAGTCCATCTATAGAGGAGAATAGGATAATTTACTTGCAGGTGATAGTTCTAAATTGTTCTGGGACAAAATAAAGGAAGAATTCACCATAAGAGTTCTGAGTGCTCCTATGAATAGGAAATCTGACAGATTTCCTCCTCTTAAACCTGTGAAATTCACCAACATTCCTCTGCCTATGAACCCATCTAAATTGCCCAAAAAAGGAGGAGCAAAACCAAAATTGAACAAAAAACCTATCAATGACAAATCCAACAATTCTTCCCCCAAGCCAGCTCATACTTATACACAAGCTTCATCCACTAACATTTGAGACATTCTTAAATTAAAAGAAAACTTTCCCAAATTATCAGACAAAAAAATCAAAGAAATCCACAAAATGGTTCACAATTCTAAAACTCCTAAACTGAGACTTAACATGACTACTAAAGATCCCTCATGTAAACAAATCATTGTCCCCATGGGTGATAACAATATCAAGATATTTATGTTGTCATCAAATGACCATGTAGTCAATATTAACCAGGCACTCAAAAATGTCAAATCTGACATTATCATTGATTTCATACGTCCTGATCACAGAGGACTTGTTCCTGTTTCAAATAAAGTTGCAGCTCAATTGGACATTTGCATTATCAACCACTATATCAAAAACGCTAATAACATAAACTCAGAAGATATCTAAGATGGTTGTCTTCCACAATCCAAGTTGTACTTCAAGATCTTGGGTCTCCTCTACCTCTTAGAAAACACCAATATCCCTATGGACTCGGGGGTTATTGAAAATATCATTAAAACAACTCATATCTTCAACAACATCAAAGTTGCATCAAAGTCATGTGTATGCAAAGTTTTGCCCAAGTCTGATATAGCTATTATCTGGATCAACATCTGGGACTCACAAAATGGATCTTTGGCCAAGAAAATTATCAGCCAAAGCTTTAACATAGGAAGTTTCATCGCTTTAGTAAGAGGAGTTAACATAAACCCTAGCATTCCACAATGCAAAAACTGCTGGAAGTGGGGCCACACTATGTTCACATACTGTTTCCAAGGGTCTTAATGTATTAAATGCAATGGACCCTATAAATCCAAACACCACCATCACTTTGGTTGGTGCTGCAAAGCCAACTTCAAAACTAACCCTCCTCATTTCGAAACTAAGCAAGGAGAACCATGTTCATATACATTCAAGTGTATCAATTGCAAAGGCAATCACCAAGCTGATTCATACACATGCCCATTCTAGCATCACTGCTTTAACAAGAAATGGCATTCCAAGAAGTATCAGGAGTTTTGTGAAAAAAGAAATAGGTTGACATGCTCAACTGTGAGTGAAACACAAGCATGATTTTAAATTCCATCAAAATCTATTTGCATAATGTCTGCAAGAACAACTTTCTCATCAACACTATCCTCAAAACACAATATTCATTCAATGTCATTTTCATCCAAAAACCATCTTGGTCCATTTTAAGAACTATTCTGATTTCTACTAACTGTGAAGGAGACAAGTTGGTAGGAGTTCCAAACTACCCTAACTGGGTGACCTTTTCTAGATCTTATACACAACCCAATGACTTTCCTAGAGTCATCACTTATGTTAATATTTATCTTTCTTCTCTGAGATTTTCTCTTAGAAATAATATTTTACAACATAGAGACATTTTATGTATTTCTTTCTTCAATCAAGGATCTATTTATTTTTTGATCAATGTTTATTCTGATTTGTCTTAAGCAGCTTTAAAGTATCTAAAGAATACTGAAGTTGAAATTAGTAATGTTTTCATCTTGACTGATGATTTCAATATTAGAGATCATTTTTGGGACCTGAACTTCTTATACCATTCTCATCACAGAGAAACTCTTTTCAAAATCGTGGATTCACTTCAGTTAGAAATTTCTGAACCTTATGAATTTTTTTCTACTAGGTACTCTGATGAATAGATCTAGTTTTTCTCCACCCTAAATATTCTAAATTCAACAATCACCACATCCATCTCAACTGGAGACTTTCATCTGACTATGCTCCTATAACTGTCGACATATCCATTACTGAAGAACAGGTTTATACCAAGAAATGATCCTTAATCAAGGATAGTGTTATGATCTAAAGTTCTTAGAGTGGGATAGAAGAACAACTCTTGTATTGAGTAACACAAGAGAACTCGATGGAGAACTCTGTATAGGATAGTCTACTTTTATATACTGAATCCTCAGGGGCTGTGCTAGCTATTTCTAATCTATCCTAAACAACCATGTGTTAGCCATGGAGTTCTCATATGGTATGACATCATCCTTCTAGAATCTTCCTCATGTCACCTGACTCATGCCGCATCTAATCCTAATCCTACATGCTAAAAATAGAACAAAAGGAAAGTAAATAGGAAAGTAAATAGGGAAAAAAATAAAAAGAGAAAAAGAGATGAAAAAAAGCTAGAGATGAAAAGAAGCTAAGTCCACTTTCTGCAATCCTGACAGATAGTGAAGAAGAATCGCTCTTCATTAACAAGCTCACTCATTCTATCACAAATATCAACACAGCCCCTCTTTTGTGCATAGATGATTTGGAAGCTGTCATGTAAAAGATCGCATATAATATTGAAAGAATCTGGCATAAATATTCCAAGGTCGTCAATATCACCAAATGATCCAAAGCTTGATGGGATTACAAGTGCTATACTGATCTAGATCTAGAGGCATACAGATAATCTTGATGAATTGAAGACTAGAAGAAATTCAAGAATACTGTTAAAAGAGCCAAGCATGAATTCTTTAATGGAAAAATCAATGAAATCACTAATAAGAAGTGTGGATCTTGGGAGTTGGTGAACTGGGTCAAAAAAAGAAAACTTCTGGCTATTGAAGTGATTCATTTCAATAGTCAATCTTGCATCAAGCTAGATGATTTGTGGAACACTTTACATGGGTTGTTCAACTCCACTCAAAGTCAACAAGTCAATACTAGTCTGTTCAATGAAATATCTGCCAAAGCAAAACAACCTTGGTATCCATTCTCTAAGAAAGAACTCAAGCATGCTATTGAAAAATGCAACAATTTGTTAGCTCCTAGACCAGACAAGTTATCATGGAGACACATCAAGATAATCATTAGAAATAAAGAGTGTTCCTCTAAACTCATTAACATTGCTAATGCTTGTATCGACCTAGGTCATTAGCCTTCTCACTTCAAGATATCTACTACAATAATCATTCCTAAGCCAAACAAATCATCATACAACTCTCCCAAATCTTTTTGCCCTATTGTACTACTCAACACATTAGGCAAATTATTTAAGAAAATGATAGGAGAAGGACTTCAATTTTACTTGATATCTAACGACTTTGTTTACTCTTGTTAATTAGGTGGACTTAAGCATCGAGCCACAACAGATGCAGGGGTTGTACTCACCTACTTCATCTGATCTGGCTGGGTTAGAAACTTGACCACTAGCATGCTAGTATTTGATATTACCCAGTTCTTCCCTTCTCTCAACCACTACCTTTTACTACTAATTCTTGACAAAGTGGGCTTTGATCTCAAAGTCTCTATATTCTTCAGAAACTATTTTGTTGGAAGAAAAACAAAGTATTTATAGAACAATTTCTCTTCCCCTTTTTGTAATGTTGATGTTGGTGTCAAACAGGGTTTGGCCCTCTCTACTATCTTATCCACTTTATATCTTTCTCCAATTTTTCACATTCTTGAAAAGTGCTTAAAAATCTTAAAATCCCTATTTCTTTTCTTTCTTTTGTTGACAATGGTCTATTCATTTCTCAACATAAATCTATCCAAGTTTTGAATGCGAACCTTTTTTGTAGTTACAATGTTGTTTTTATCCTTCTTACCAAGTTTGGTCTAGTAGCCGAACATGGAAAGTCTGAAGTTTTTCATTTCTCTAGATTGCATGGAAACTTTAACCTCCCTTCTTTGAACCTTTCACCTCTCAGAAACCCTACTCTTTTGCCCAAGAACACATGGCAATATCTAGGGTTTTACTTTGACTGAAAGTTATTGTTTCATCATCATATTGATTTTTATGCAAACAAAGCCATATTGACCATCAAGTACATGAAAATACTTGACAATTTAACAAGAGGACTCAATCCGCTTCAAAGAAGATGACTGTACAAGTGCTGTGCACTATTTACCACACTATATGAATTTCAACTGTGGTACTATAACAAAGTGTCACTTAAATATCCTCTCAAAAGTCTCAGAAAAATGCAAAGAAGGGCAGCCCTATGGATAACAGATGCCTTCCACACATTGTCAACAATGGGAGTTGAAGCAATTGCAGGACTCATTCTGATAAATCTTCATCTCAAAAAACTATATCAGAGATTCCACTTATGAGAGTTTTCTCTTTCACCTAACCATATCATCAAGTTGATCCTCATGTCTGTCAATTCTAACAAGCATGATCCACATAGGCTATTCCTCGAAAGCCTCACTGCCAAACAGAAACTCAAGCTACAAAGTCCACTAATCAACATAGACAACAGTTGTAATAAATACATCCCCTCATTTTCTTCTTTTAATCAGGAGTTCTTCCCTGGAAACAGGCTCATTAAATTTTTTTCAGATCAATTTTTCTTTTACTATTGTTTTCAAGAAGCTAAGAATCATATCAAAAACCTTGACAACACTGTTACTAAAGCTTCTTTGGATCTATCTTTATCTATTGTCATTTCAGATGTTAGCATTAAAAATAGTATCACTACTTCAATATCGCACATCCACTCATATAACAAGCCTATTGTCAAGACTATTCATTGAGCTATCAACATCACCACTACTGAAGTGGAATTATTCGCTATAAGATGCGGTATAAATCAAGCTGTCAATATTCTTAATATTAAGCATATTATCATCATTACCAATTCCATCCATGCTGCTGAGAGGATCTTTGACTCATTATCTCATTCCTATTAGACTCATTCTGCTGCTATCTCTATAGAACTTAGAGAATTTTTCAAGAAAGACATCAATAACTGTATTAATTTCTGGGATTGTCCCAGTAAATTTAAGTGGCCTTTACACTTGTTAGTCGACAGTGATACCAGAAAGTTCCCCATGTTACCATCATTCCCATACAAATCATCTTGGGATTTCTGTAAAGAACGCAATGATGAGTTGGTTCTCAATTCTTGGAAAATATTCTTTCAAGCTTCAGATTACAAAGGAAGACAATTCCTAGAACTACTCAACAGTGATCTAAATCCTCTCAAACTATTTACTAAAAATGGTAGTCTATAGCTTAAATCATTCAGCCATTCAAATTCACTATATGCTAGAGCTACAAGAGTAGTGATCAATTATGCTCTAACTAGTGAATATTGGCTTAGGTTTTTCCCTAGCGAAGACATCACATGGATATGTGGTGCATATCCCATCGAGATAAGAAGGCATATATTACATGAATGCAAAAGATTCAATAACTATTGGAATCTGAGGAGAGATACAATAGCACATTTTACTCTATTCTTAGAGTACAATAGCAATGTTTTCTCCTTTGGAGTAGGCTAGTTCAAGCCATCAGGCTCATAGCAGTTTCTTTCTTCTACTTCTTTCTTTGTCTTCTTTCTTTTCTTTTATTGTTTTCTTTAGTTCTCATGTTGTATTAGTCTGCATGTACATAGCCACAAAGTAGCTACCATGGTCTGCTGTTGAGCCCCATGTAATAAATTGCTGATTTTAAAAAAAAAAGACAGAAAAATGTGATATTATCACAAAATAAACTACTCACTTGTTTGTAATATCTAAATCTTAGATGCACTCTCAGAGATTTAGGAGTGATTTAGAAGTTTAATAATGATAACAATGATAATTAAGATTAATACATATGTCAATGATGAAAAGATAAAGATTGATGTTGTTAAGTCTAAGATCTAAT
>Ga0157363_1005839_pt1 | contig 11539 bp, 10 predicted proteins | sample AttsexASBM1_FD_111477 | JGI IMG/M metagenome (GOLD analysis project Ga0157363, IMG submission 111477) | Fungus gardens microbial communities from leaf cutter ant in Ribeirão Preto, State of São Paulo, Brazil - Atta sexdens ASBM1 | ecosystem: Host-associated > Fungi > Mycelium > Unclassified ...
AATATTGTTATTCTTCAACAATATAATTGTAATATGACACATGTTGTACATAACAGTTACATTGTTGAGCACTCTCTAAATTCTTTGGAATGGAATCTCACTCTAAAAAGTGAAAATTGAACCTGTCTTAAGGAGTAGGAACCTCAATTTTTAGTCTTTAAGAATGAGATTTTATTATTTAGAGTCATTCTGAAAATTTTAGAGAATAGGATATTATTATAGATCTGCTTTTTATTCCTACACTAGAACTTTCTTTCTCACTTTCGTCAAACATATATCTCATTTTAAGCTTCAAAAGTGTAATTTTGTCATAGAAAATATATCTTTTGGTGCTTTCCCTTTAATGACACAGACATCATTCTATCTTTAAATTCTTGGCATTCAAGGAATAATAACGACGAAACGATATGTATCGATTATATCTCCTAAAAGAAAAGCAGCCTTCAACATTGATATAATGTTATTGTTTAGTTTGTGTTTTGTCAGATGATACTATTATTGCTATATAAGATACTATATAAGATTTTCTTCTAATATAAAAAAATGAACTATATTATACAAAAAAGAAATTTTGTTTGCAGGATATCAAAACCCATGGAATATGGGACTGTAAAGTTTGCATGTCTGGAAGAAGCTATGGAGCATCCTTTAAAACCAGTTGTAATTACTGTAAGAAATAGCTGAAGTACCATAAATAGATCTATTCGCGTTATTTGTACTTTTTGTACTCAGTAACTTCGCTTTTTCTCTCTTTAATGTCAAAATATATTTTTATCTCATTTTAAATACAACATTTTTGAAGCAACACGAACGATTTCAAGCAACACGAACAGGCCTAATGTTTTAATTTCTACCTCGTATTCTATCTTGTATGAACAATAAATTTGATAAAAGATTTTTTATTCTTGTATAGTTAATTGATGGACGTAGCGTAGCTAGACGAAGTGCGTTGCGGAGTACAAGTACCAGTTCCTCCACTGGAACACCTACACCAACACACGCGCCGATTCTTGCAAATCCACTGAGTGATCCATTGTTGAGTCATCCTTCCCTAGACGGTTCTGATCCTCTTACACAATTTGCTCGAGAAGAATTGGATCCTCTCTCTAAAATGGCTGCAGACGAAGTAATATATTTATTTAGATTTAATTATGTGTTTTTATTATTTTTATAACTTAAGTTTATATTATCTGTGTCATAGTGGGATTATTCTAATGTTGCACCTGCGGGTAAAAAATCAAAGGACACAGCAGAGGAATTGGTAGAACCATGGTCTGTTAGACGTTCCGCTATACTAAGTAAATATACCACCTCTGAAAAATTATCGATTGTCACCAGTTTCTTATCAGGTGGCGAAAAAGGTACCTTTTTAAAAAGATTATTAATTAATTTAATTCGTGAAGAAATATTAAAATACAATATCATTTATTTTAAATTGCTTATTGATTAATAACTTTTTAAATTGCTACAATGTTGTTTTGTTACAGTTGTAGTGAAAGTTCAGCCGAGTGGGCCAATGGTCGACAAGGTAAAAACGCGACTTGAACAATTAGATGATTTTGAAGAAGGTTCTGTTCGGCAAATGTTGGACTTGTCGCAGCAACAATACACAGCACGAATCGAACAATTAAACAACGAACTAGTACAAGCGTGGCATTGCGACCAAAGAGTAAAGGCGCTCAAAATTGCAATACAGGTTTTGACATATTTATTAGTTTTTATAGAATGAGAACTTAGAACAAAAAAGAACTTATGATTTAAGAATTAATGTTAAATTATTTCAGTGTGCCAAATTATTAGTAGATACATCCGTAATGGCTTTTTATCCGAGCAAGTTTGTTCTCATCACAGATATTTTGGATATTTTTGGAAAACTTGTGTATGAAAGATTGAAAATGAAGGCTGAGTATTACAAGTAATTATTATATAAGAAAATTCTTATTTTTTAATTGCATGTATTTTATGTTTTTTTTTATCGAGTAGTTATAAACGTTATTTATAATTATTGATATTAATATTTTTTTCTTAGACCAGGAAGTAAAGTACCCACGAGTTTACCCGATAATTTTACACCCGACATGGTTCCTGAGAACGCGAAGGAGACATGTCGGAATTGGTTTTACAAGATAGCTTCAATACGGGAATTAGTACCGCGTCTTTATGTAGAAATGGCAATAATAAAATCTTACAGTTTTCTAACGACTAGGTACGATTTTCGACTGTATAAATATTCGTAATGTTGTAACATAACATAATGATTGAAATATTAAAGTAATACTTTTATTTTAGTGAATTTAATACTGCTCTGTTACGTATAACTCGTATGATAAGAGGTATCGGAAATCCATTGATAGCCGTTTACGCGAGATGTTATTTATGTCGTGTGGGATTGGCGTTGAACAAAACATCAGACTTCGAATTTGTGAGGGAAAATCTGTATGACTTTCTTTTTACGTACCAGCAGCTATTTGGGACTGCTGTAAGAAACGAAATAGTGAAGCAAAATGTTACTCTTCATTCGTATCTTAATTTATATTCGCCAGCTTTGGATTGGATCGTACAGGTTTTAGTGGCGATATCACCCGAGAGCCTTCTTGAAGAGGTTTTATCTCGTTGTAAAAAACAAGAGAACGGGTAAATATATTTTAAACGTATATTTTTAATTTATCTTTAATTTTTAACTTTTATCTAATCGACATATATATATTTTCAGATCGTTATTATTAAATACAGTGTTGACTGCATTTAAACCTACTTATATTGCTGTACGTGCTATGGATTTTGTAAATTTAATAGTAGCGAGTGAAGACGATGGTATTGAGATTAAAAAAAATGAAATCGAGAATATAATAACACTTTTAAGTTACGTTTTCTCTTTTTAATGCAACAGGGTATCCTCAATATCTCTTATATCGGAGTTTGGGAGAATGCCTTGTACGAGAATCTCCGCCGAAAGAAGACTGTCAATCAGTGCTTAACGTGATATGGAAATATATAACGGACCTCACAGATCCTAACAAATTCATGCATTGCGTCGAGATTTGGATTCAGTTCACTGTTATACACTTTTCTGTAAGTTATATTTGCACAAATAATATTTAATTATACTTTATGTGAAATTAAATTATTATTGTACATATTATGTTTATAGGTAATTGAATTAAATTTATTTTTCGACAAAATAATAGATCGGCTACGACCGAACAAAGCTTTCGAAAATTATTATCCACAATTGCAGAATATTATTGAAAAGATAGTTGCCCACACACAAGATTTTGAATCACTACTTGCTATGGTAACTATTCGCGCTATTATAAACGCACATATATTCATATTTATTCATAATTAATTTTAAGACGTTTGATTTGTTACAAATTATTTGACGTTTTGTAGGACAATTTTTTACCTCTAATTGACTTGTTTCACAAGGAAAGTGTTAAGGTTGAAGTTTGTAAAACTGTCATAGAAGGATTGAGTGTGCAAAATGGACCTATTACGGATCCTATTATTATAAACGCTCTGATGTTTATTGCGAGAATAATGCACGATTCTGTTAGGTACATCAATTTAATTTTACGATTAAAGTTTATCTTGATCTCTAAAATCGAATAAATCATTACAGTGCTCTAACCGTCGAAGATGAGAAACGACAGATCGGACAACTAATATGCGGACTAGTACAACGAGTAGATTATGGTCGCGATTTTGAGAAGCAGCTTAGTTTTTACGTAGAGGCCAGGGCAGCATTTCCTAATCTTGATAGCGTTCATATACAACTTGTACAAGTATGTGATACATATATGTTCTACTTGATAATACATAAATGATTCTTTCTTTTACACTGTTGATATATAAAGAAAAAAGGATTAGCGATAATAGAGTCTCTTTTTATTTGCGCTCAGTGCGTGAATAGATTATCAGTTGATACTAGGAAGATAGTACGTGGTCATCACACGAGAAGAACGTCAGCGTTTGTACGTGCCTGTGCTGCATTCTGTTTCATTACCATACCATCGTTAACTCTAGTCCATACACGCCTTCAATTATATCTACTGTCTGGACAGGTTGCCCTTTTAAATCAATGTCTAGGCCAAGGTGCGAATTGAATTAATTTTTATTTTAATATTAACACATTTTTTATTTTTTTTTCGTTAATTTATATACGTAAATTGGCATTTTTCAGCCGATGCTTGCTTTAAGGCTGCTTTGAGTTTAGTTCCGGAAATGCCGAAAACTATCGATATCGATGGAAGACAGAAAAGCTCGCAGCCATATTTGCTCTCATACTTATCGAATTTCTTGTCAACATTGTTAGTAGTTCCCGTAAGTATATTGATATACGCTATACGTTTTTAATTTTATGATTTTAAGATTGTTCTGTATTAGGATAGCCCAGAGCATGGCGTCTTGTATTTGATGAGAGGCTTGCTCAATGCAGTTCAACGTTGCTTTGAGGAGAATACCTCAATCAAACCATATTTATATTTACGTGTACTCGATCTTCTTTCAACGGTAGCGCAGGAAAATTATCCGTACCATATCGATAAGGTATTTCATGCTTTTGTGCATATTTGAAGGGGCAAATAAATAGCTATCATATTTCCGATACTTTAAAATTAGAGAAATTAATTATAATCTTTAAAATTTATATAATATGTCACAATTTATATAATGCCGTTTTAGGTTGACTCAAATGATAAATTGTATGGATCGGATCAGAAATTTATCGGTGAAGTCAATAAAATATGTTCAAAAATCGTTGAAGAAATCTTAGGCCATCTCAAGTATCTTGGATCCACCGAACAATTCGATAAACAATCAGCTCTTGCTCTCGAGCTGTTTAATTGTTTTATTATTCGTGCAAATTTACGAGACACTGCATTAGCAAACATGGCTGTAAATTTGTGGCATTTATCACAACGACACGGTTCGGTGGATTCTAAAGTGACAGTAAATACATATTTAGAATAATCAAGATTTAAATTTTTTTTATACATTGTTTTGCTTTTAAAATCTTTATTTCGAATATTTTTTTCAGATGAGGACAAAGGCTTACATGACACAGAAGAGTCATCATCGAGAATATGAACATTTTGCTGATATATTGAAGAAAATGTCGAGATGAATGACATTAAGACTTGATAACAATAAGGATCTAGCTTAAACATTTTTTATTGGCAGTTGTTTTGGAAGACATTTTGTAATTGTGCAATAATTTGTCTGATTATGTCAATGAAGTCAAAATTAACAAATAATAGCAAAAATATAAAAAGATAATAAAAGATAATAAAAGAAAGATAAAACAGAATATAAATCATAACAATTAATTGTTAAAAGTTGATACATATTATTAGTTAATGTACATCATGTAATATACAAATATTGTATATTACAAGTTAATATACAATTGATTGTTAAGCATTATTTTATACTATATTTTTTCAAATATAGCAAATATTGCTCAATATATGAAATGTATAAATAATCGATGTAGAGAGAATTTTTACTCAATAAAAACATTATTGTTCTAAATTTGTTAAAGAATACATTTGTATCATAACTTTTTTTGAATATTTTCTAGTTCGTATCGAATCATTCATATATACTTACAACTTACGAGATAATCAAATATTATATATTACATCGTTTAGTTTGTCATACTGCATTGTCATTAATTCACCATTTATCGTAAACTCTTCGTAACATATTTTCATAATGTTAACTGCCATAGAAAAATAATGATTATTTATAGACTTCATAAATCACACGATATATCTCTATGAGTACTTCAATATGGAACATCTGATTTGGAAGACGCAAGATATTGCCAAGCTGATTTTTATTTTTTTAAAACAGAGCGAAGCGCATCCAGAAATATATCGGCATGATGCTCTGTGAAGGTCAACGCAGGCCTCAGCCGTACAGCCTGGCTGCCGCATCCACCTGTCTGAATACCTAATAAGAAGAGGAAAATACGAAAACATTGAAGATATTCTTAGCACATTTTATGTTGCAACATTTTACCTTTCGTTGCAAGTTTCTTGATGATGCTATCTCGCGCTTCAGGCGAGGAGCAATTAAACGCTATGAAAGTTCCACGTCCGCGCACTGCACTGATTACATTGGAATGTTCCTTTTGCATATCCATCAAATGTTTTAACAGATAATTGCCCACGCATGTAACTCTATCCAAAAGATTCTCCTTTTTAATCGCATTTATAATCGTCTCGAGCAGGATCACTTTGCTGGGATCGCCCATCCAAGTATTGAACACACGATATGACAGTTTCGGTCTGCGTGCAGGTAATTATACGTTAATATTTAAAACATGATTTTATATTATTTTATCATTGAAAAAAAAAAGATTTACTTCAGATCCTCCGAATGATAATAACCGCCTAATTGCATTTTCTTGCTGAAAGTCATTACGTCGGGTGGAGTATCTAAATTAAAGTACTCGTGGCACCACATTTTTCCCGTTGGTCCGCCACCGGTTTGTACTTCATCGATAAGTAACGCGGCTCCGTACTGAAATATTTTAACGTGAGATTGCAGTATATCTTTTGATAACGTACTGTAAGATAATTGTTTTGCAAGCCTTACCTTTCGTGTCACGCGTTGAAGTTCCTGAAAGAATTCTGGGGATGCGTGATTATCACCGCCTTCTGCTTGAATAGGTTCAATTATCACGCCAGCCACTGGTACTTTCTTTTCGTTTTTGTACTTCTCAAATAATTCCTCGACCTAAAATATCAATCAAATTTTTTAATCTTCTTATGCGAAACATTTAAAGAGGTATTTAATACTAGAAATACTGAATAATCATTATTGATCATTTCTATCTTTTAAATTAATATTATATTTTTTGTGTAAAAGACAAAATCTTAAGATGTCTTGATTTTTCAGTAATTATGTTTTTTATGATAATGAAACACTTAATTTTCCATCATTTTCTTAATTTTCCTATTAATTTATTTGCTTGATCCTTTTAATGAGTGAGAAATATTGATTCTTTTGGTGTCAATGTACTATAAAGATTTGACGATATACCTCTGCGAGACAACGCTTATCTTCCTGTTTGTTTTCTCGAACGTTTTCTTCTAAAGGATATTTGTACTCTGGAAAGGAAGCGATAGGCCAGTCAAAAGCTGGTATATCCATCTTATGAATGTACTTGCTGTGAGTCGTTGAGAGACAACCTAAGGTTCTTCCATGAAAACTACCTATCGATATTAAATACTTCATAAAGATTCCTAATTGGAATGAAACTTGTTTTCACTCGAACAAATGACTGACCTTTAAAGGACATAATAGAGTATCGCGGTGAACCAGGGATTTGGTTCATCATACATGATTCTATCTCTTCCTTCGTGAACGGTTTGCCTTGCCTTTGTTTCTCGGCGTACCAGATAAAAATATTTTTAAAAGCATTCTCATTAGAACAAGAACCACACATCATTGTCGTAATGTGTGATAATCCTGGTGGTGCCAACTGTTCAAAATAACAATTTTTTTCAATTGCGCCAAGATAAAAGACAATATAGGAAATGAATTATAGTTTTAGCATATATCTGTTACCTCTTTCTTAAGTAGAACATCTCTTAATCTATTAGGCCAGTCTTTTCCTGGAAAGACACCTAAAGCAGGTCTATTCGCTATAATTCTCTGAAAAGAATCATAATCGTTAACTATTTTTCATACAACTTGAACACCGTCTTCCTAAAGTAAAATAATTTATATGAAGGTATATCAAGAATATTCGATTATTAGAATTTCTTCTCAATACTGTGTACTTAAAGTATAAGTGATACATCTTGTAGAGGAAGTTAGCACGCAAATTTCCATACATGAAAAAAAATACGGTACTCCGCGACGATGTGCTTTTATATCACTCACTTGATTAACGGGATCGGCGAGAGCCTCCAGCATCGCCGGATGATTATACCCTAGAGGCATTGATGAGATTTGCATATAAACGTCCAGCAACACATTCCCGTCAACGTCAATTATATAATTACCGGCGGATTTTTCATAGTCTGCGAAGAATTGTACGGAAGACGCTTGCTGAAGTCACAGATTTCAACATTGTAAACCCATTTCGTCTCTGGTTTACAAAATATTTACAAAAGATTTGGCATTATTACTCATATTTTATGTGTACATTTAAGTCTACATATAGCAATTCTATATGACAACAGTACAACTACATAGCTTGAATTATTGGATTAAAATTCGTAGGCGAAGCGTTCAAAATATCGTCGCGGATAGCAAGCGACTAAATTGATAAATTAAACAAAATGTCGTGTCATGATGTCACCCAAAGAATCAAGAGGGTCTGACGTACTTGCATCGAGCTCAATTCTTGTAACAAGCTGCGCGATCGAGGGCCAGGTATTTCGGTCGTAAGTACCGGCCCTTCAGGTTCCCTCGGCACCGAACCGGTTAAGCATCTCTTCCATATAGTAACGCCTGCACGACAATATTATATACTCATTTGAACAAGTATTTCTACGTGCAAATTTCTATATTTTATTTAAATATACAGGCTGTCCGGAAATTCAGAAAATTAAAATATCAAGAAAATTCTAAAAAAAGATAGAAGAAAAAGTATTATTAAAACGCTTTACATTTTTTTGTACGCCATAGTCTTAAGTTATCGCGCGTGACGACTCAGGCGAGATAAGCAATCGTTTAACCGTAATATTTAATTGATTTAAAAATTTTTATGTCTCAAAAGCTACTATTCGAAAAATGGTAAATAATTTGAATTTTTGGAACTTTCTTATTGTGAATTTTAATTCGCGAATTTGGGGACATCCTGTATATTTACAGTATATAAATTTTTGTGCGCTTTTGGATTTTACTGACATATCCATACCCGAGCAGAAAAATAACTTAACTCGCTAAATTGTTCTACAACTCTTATGATCAGTTCTATTGACGGTAGTTAAGGATGATTGCTTCATGCATTAGTGTGATTTTATTTGAACCCCTCATAAATCACTGTTGCAATGACGTGGGATAAAAGCCGCAAACGCACAAATGAATAAAGAAAATAGAGATTGTAACAAGGAGACTGTGTTAAAAACAATTTGTATCTATAGATATCAAAATCAGAATTAAAAGATAAAATTCTCATTTAATGATATCTGATTATAAGATATGTATGACAAACTTTTGATTTTGATTGAAATAACATGTTTTGAATGATGAGCTCTCCTATCTTAGATATCAGATCGTCTGTTTGATATCTGAAATACTTTATATCATGAGATAGAATTTAATTCAATACAAATATGTGAAGTAACACAAAGTTGACAAGAGTGATAATGTGTTTTTTGTATTATTCCAAAAAATTTTCTACTTTTTTAAATCAAGAATTAGTTGTTTAAAATTATAAGAGATTGTAACGAATTCCTCTTCGGATTGTATACATCTCGTTGACACTTTATATTTATGTTCAATTTACTTTGTCACACTGAAAAAAATAACCTAAAATATTTATAGCAACCGTAATATTAATTCATATTAATACTATTTATACATATTATTTTATTGCTTATTTTATCATCAAGATTCAAAAATATTTGTCGTTAATACAAAGCTGTGTTTTTTTACAAAATCGATTTAAAATTAGCATTACAACGTTCAATATTATTATGACGAAAATAAACATTCTTTTTTCCTGTTATTTTGAATAAGATTGACTTAATTAACCTTTTGAATAGAATTAAATCAATTTAACAGAAGGTATTAATATTTTTTAATAAAAAAAAAAAATATATATATATATATACAGTGTTAAAAGTATCCATTAAAAATACATTGTGAGAAAGTTATAATATTAATTCCTATTTTAATATTATTCACTGCTTTTTTGCTTTCTGCGATCGCTGCTCTGTGTAGAGATTTAAGGTTCGCGGGGCGGCGAAGCAGCTGGAGCCGGAATGAATTTATCGATTTTGTCACGGTCCAGCATCCGCGATAGAGCGGCGTGCTCCAGGATAGATTTCTTGTCGCTCATTATATGAATTATACGAATCTGAAGAGGAATGAAGCAGTATAAATACCGTTTAGCAGCTGTCGGAGCGAGATCCGCCCACTCAACGCACGATGATACTTGTTAACGAGCATTTCCGTTTGAGACGAGAGCACAGATACAAGGGCTACTCAGCAACGTCGTCTCTGCCGAAGGGTTGGAGCCATACTGGTCGCTGATAGGCGCTGATAGTGTTCACCCAGTTTAAAGAGTCGAGAGTCTCGTGGGGGCGCGAGTTGCTCGAGCAGTCGCTTCTGCTCAGCGAAAGAAAGAAAGAGATAGAGAAACAGACAGAGTGAGAGAAAGAGAATTCATCATTTTGTGTATATCGTAAGAATTTACCATCAATTTCAGAGCGTCGAATACCACAAGTATTAATATTCTACCCGATGTGCGGAAAAAAATTCAGCACGTACAGCAGATATTTGGCAGCGCGTGTGAAAGGCCGAAGGCAAAAAAAGAAAAACATCGTTCTCTTTTTGCGATGCTCCGACTGCGAAAGCAGTCACTGATTAATGCGAGGAATCAAATTGTTCTTGCTTGCACAACTGTCTGTCTGTACGTCTGTTTCACCGTCAACGAATACCGTTGCGCTTCGTGTCAGGAATAGTACTGCAATTCCAACGGTTCCACGTGGCGCGATACGGTGAAAGTGAAAGTGCAATTTCGGGCTTTTTCTTCATTGGTTGTATCATTTAAATGCGTAACAAAATTGTACATGTAATTCCCTGAAAAGAAGTCTTCCTTTGAATGTCTCTCGTATTACGAGCCTCGTACATGTTTATCGCAATCATTTACGATGCTAAGTTATGCCATATAACTAATTTATGATGCTAATTTAATGTTAATTTGGCGTACATAATTAATTGAGATTCTATTATTATTATACATTTATTATTCACAAGAATTATTGAATTTGGTGGCGATTATTTGACCACCACTGAACAATACAGCTATAAATATATGTATATATATATTAGGTTCATCGGAAAGTTCATTTCAATTTTGTAAGTTCAGGACGCAATATTTCATTCAAAGAGTAATTTTATTGAAACAAATATGTTCATAATGTTCAAAAAACAACATTCACTTGAATAAAATCAAATATAAATATAATAAATATAATAAAAAAGGCTAAAAATAATAGTAAGTTCTTAATTGCTGCTATTTAATCGTCCTTACAATATATATTAAAAACAAACGTTTCGACCATCGACTGTAGGTTATTCTCAATATTAAAGATAAAAATTATAAATAATTATATCCTAATAATTATGTCCTAATAATTCAAAATTTCTTCTAACAAAAAACGTTAATAAAAGCATATCTAAATTCTATTAATTAATATCAAAATTAAAACTGTTCTAATAACGGATAAAACATTCAAACAAAAGGCGCGTATCTACATTCTACTAATTAATATCAAATTTGGATTTGTACTCTTAATCTGATGACTTATATTATTTTACTGGAAATTTTATATATATATATATATATATA
>Ga0157363_1005840_pt1 | contig 11539 bp, 5 predicted proteins | sample AttsexASBM1_FD_111477 | JGI IMG/M metagenome (GOLD analysis project Ga0157363, IMG submission 111477) | Fungus gardens microbial communities from leaf cutter ant in Ribeirão Preto, State of São Paulo, Brazil - Atta sexdens ASBM1 | ecosystem: Host-associated > Fungi > Mycelium > Unclassified ...
CGCCTAGTAATATGTGAAATATTAATATTAAATAATGTGTATTTATATAGACAAAAAAAAAAAATATAAATATAGGATATATATATATATATATATATATATATATATATGTATATCCAGCAAACAAGAATGGATTAAAATGGATTAAAATGGATTGAAATTTTTTTGTCCGAATACGTATTTTAAATAACGAATACTTTTTTTTGGATTTAATTGGATTCAATTGGATTGAAAAATTGCATTTCCTATTCAAAATTTTGAATTGAATAGTATTCATAATACACAGAAAAAGCTAATATTATTTTTAGATTGAAAGGCATAGAGATATGCTATAGAATTCATATAAATGAATAAAAATGCATTCAAGGTTTGATTCTCTAACTTTTAGCATGATAAAAATGTGAGCAATCTTACGGAAGTTTGTTCGGTAAGAAATTTCTTGTCGAATGATGAGATCTGAGAAAGAAAAACTGAAAAATAGAACGAGAGAGAAACCTCACAGCTGATTGAACCGACTGAATTGACTGAATTTTAAGATATTAAATATATATATAATTAAATATATGTATAATTTTGCACAGTCCAATCACAAAAATAAAATCAAATGACAATATATATACATGGTAGCAGTTTTGTTACTGCATGAAGAGTATAAAGAGGCTTTTGAACCATATATGAGAATTACACAAAGAATACTTAGAGATATTAATTTTCAACAGAATTGACTTTGTAAATAATGACAGAAAATCGTTTAGGCTCAGTTCCATAACTCACGGTTTATTTTTAACCATTTTTAATCGAAGTTCGATTTATTCGTCATCTGTTTTTAATTCTAGAATTTAAAAAAATTTAGGAATAAATTGAACTTTATGGTCTGATTCATGCTGACAACGCTCATGAGCATTGTCTTCGTTTAACATTTGACAAACAATAAGAATGAAATGATTTTTAAGTGTTGTGAGCGTGAATCAGACCGCGGCCTATGTTCCACTTCACATTTTCACGTTTTTTTCTCCACAAATCTGATTTTGTATTTTCATATTGTTTTTTTATATTTTTCTATCGTCGTTACAGAATCACGTGGATAAACTCACGTGAAATGAAAATATGAAAAGTGAGTGATCTTACTCACTTTTACAATTATAATTATATTTTATAATTATAGAATCGACCTTCAAGATTGAAAAGCATTCATTTTAATATTCATGAATTAATATATTTCTGAAAATCTGAATCCATTTCAATTTATTTCAATCCATTCTCTTTGTTGAATATATATACATACATGTATGATATATTATATTATGTATCTGGAAATCAGGGTTGGGTAGTAACTAGTTAAAACGTTAAAAATTAAAAAAAAAGATAAAAAATTAATAACTTTTAACTTAGTTAATTTTAAAATTTTATTAAATTTTAACCTAACTAAGTTATTTTTAAATGTTAACTATTTAACTTTTTTTTAAGTTAAATAATTTTTTTATCTTTTTTATCTCTTTTAAATATCTTAGAAAAATAATAAGATATAATAAGACTAAAGGCGTATATTCGTAATCTGCTCGTATTTTGAGACCTTAAATAATAATTTCTTAAGATGCTAATATAGTCCTCTGATTGATTTATGCGGTTATGCCTTATGCTATAAGCCTTAGTCCGGATCTATAATAGGTATTTTTAAACCTTAAGTCAAAAGAAATTGACCAATTACAGTCAAATATTCTTCTCGAGTCAAATATTCCTCTCATTCGATTGTAATTGATCAATTTCTTATGACTTAAGAGTTAAAAAGTAACCATTGATCTTGTATCTCCTCTATGTGCTAGCTGTTTTTTTTTAAAGTTATATGTTTTTTTTAAAGTTATATAACTTATATAGTTATATCGTTATGTGTTATATACTTATATCACATATGAATAAAAAAATTAAAAATTAAATTTATTTAATAATCTATATTGTAGTTATTTCATTTCATTTTAAGAAAAATTAGGACATCTTGATCTAAAAAATAATTTTTTTCAAAATTAATTTTTTTTAACTTAATTCATTATTGACTTAACTGACGTTAAGTTAATTTTTTATTCCTTCAACTTTTAACTTTACTTTACTTTAATTTTGTAAAGCCATTAACTTTAACTTTATGTTAAAAAAAACATTAACTTACCCAATCCTGCTAATAATTGAGACTTCCATATATTGTCCTTCTATACAGAAGCCATGCGTTTCGCGTTATGTGCAAATATATTATTAGAATGTCTATTAAAAAATATATAAAACGCACAGCTTCTATATTTTTTATTGTGTATCTACAATGATATATACTTTTCATTTTGTGGAAACATAAATCGATACAAACATCAATCTATTTTCCCAGCAAACGAGAATGGATTAAAACGGATTAAAATTTTTTTAATGCGTACTTTCCATGAAAATGGATTGAATGGATTGAAATGGATTAAATCCGAGCTGATATTAGTTTAATATTTGAAAAAAAAAATTCATATTTAAGGGTTACAAATTTTATTCTTAAGACATTTATAATAATTATATCTGAAATTAACTATTTCAAATTGGTATTAAAAAACGCACCTTAATTGGATTCGAACCTGAGATCTCTGGATTACAAATCTTCTACGTTACATCACTTCTTCAATTGGTAAATGTATTATTCAATCTGTACTTCAATTACAGCTAAATTAGTAACGAAATTATATAGATATAATAAAAATATTATCATTTAACAAATATATAGGATGCGTCAAAATCCGGACAAATTTCAATTTAAGTTTTCCGCTATATTGTGCCTCCGCCAAAGATTGTTGATGGCGTCCGAGAAAGCTTGCTGCTTCTAGTAAACAATCATATTCTCAAAATGGCGATCATCCTTCGCGCTGGGCGCTCAGCAACCGAAATAATTCGGTACTTTGGATACCCGAGATCAACCGTTTTGACGTTGTGGCAAAATATACGGCTTTAGAACAGTCCAATGAAGGTTCTAGTATGCCAGCGAGAAAGAGTCACTCGAAAGAACGCACCGCGAGGATCTCCGCAATCGTTGAAAGGGCTCAAGCGTTGATTTCGGATAACCCAGGGTAATCATGCGAAAATTAGCATCGATTGTAAGCGAGCCAACAATACATCGAATTGTCGAGGAGGATCTTCGATACAAATCGTACATTAAAGATATGACAGATGCTCTCTGAGGCCAGAACAAGCCGAATTGCTCCCATTCTGGTCTCCCAATAATCCAGATTTAAATCCCTCGGACTACTACTACGTATGGAGTATAGTTGAAAGGATCACAAACAAGTTTCAGCATCCTAATTGAGTCATTAAAGATCGCTATTAAGGCAGCATTCGTCAGCACAGCACTACATTATAGCGTGCGAACGCTTCAGGCCGAGAATAGAGGCCGTCATTCAAGCTAATTGGGGGGGGGGGGGAAATTTCGAAAAATTTTCCTCTACGGGGACCCCCAGGTAGCTATGTAAACAGATTTTTTTGTAATATTTAATTTTTCATTAAAAACATTTTGTTTAAACAAATTGTTTGATTTGTCTGAATTTTGGTGACACCTTGTATAATAAAGTATAAATAATTTACATTACTATGACCTGGTTGCACCAATATTACTTTGACTTTAAACGAGAAAAATTCTCAGTCTCGTTTTAAAGCCGAAAAAGAGACAGAGAGAAAGACAAAGAGAATTTTAAGCCTTGTTTAAAATCAAAGTAACGTTGATGCAATGTCGGGCTTATGAGACAACATTGGGCAAGTGTCGAATAATCTAATTTCGTTTGGCCGATGTCGCGCGCCGTGATTAGCCTATTCAGGTTGTGTTCGACTTGATCTGCGAGTCTTTGATCATTCATTTTACTTCTAATCAAAGAGAAACAAAAGAACATAACTCAATTATTTTTACATTATAACTTTTTTGAACTTAGTTGAATTAAAATGAAAAATTTCCTATTAATAATTTTAAATAATTTAAGTAGGTCTTTAAATAAGTTTTAAATAATTTAATTTATGGTCCATTTTTAAATAAAAACTTTTTTTTATTCAATTAGATTGAAAAACTGCATTTCATATCCAGAATATTAAATTGAGCAGTATTCACGTTGCACAGAAATTGCAGATATTATTTTCGAATTTAACTGAATTAAAAAAACTGTACTTTCTATTCACATTTCTGAATTGAGTAGTATCCACGATACACAGAAAGTGCTAATATTATTTTTAGATTGAAAGGCATAGAGATATGCTTTATGCAATTCCTATAAATGAATAAAAATGCATTCAGGATTGAAAAGAATTCATTTTAACATTCATGAATCTGTATTTCTGAAAATCTAAATCCATGTTAATCCATTTCAATCCATTCTCGTTTGTTGGGTTTCTTAGCATTCAGAGAGTAATAAAAAAATGACATTTGTGTCGACGTGGATTACGAAATGGAAAGCGTCTATATATGTGATATGTATGTAATATTTATCTAGCCACTAAGAAACTAAACAACTCATAGGACAATATACATATGTATCATACTAACGTACATTAATAAGTATATAAATTTATCCTTGATGAAAAATAAAAATCGAATCGAAAATAAGGAGAAAATAACAGACGTATGGATGAAACTTCTAGAAGGCGTAAATTGGAACAACGAAAACTTAAATGTTTACGTTTCTTTAAATCTTCGTTCCCATTTACGCCTCCTGGAAATTTCGTTTACGCTTTTATTACTCTGTCCTTATTTTCGACTTATGTTTCGATTTCTATTTTCAATTTCTATTGTCAAGAATACAATTTCTCCAACAATTTAATAATATATAAATTGTATAACGCCTGTATGTAAGTACACATAATATTTTAATTTGAAGAGATGTAATATGTATAAATGAATTGTTTTCTTATTTTTTCCCTAGATATAATGTGATTTATATAATAATATTTCTAAAGTCAAAAATGGATATGATGCGTGTCCGTGCTAATAAAAGTCAATTCTGGCTTTTACATGAAAACGACTAGAATGGCTTCTTATGATACGTTTTCACTGCGCATCATGCGTCGCGTCCGTACGCGTCATGTGTTAACCAATCAAAACATCTCATTTTATTGTATCATTTAACGCGCGACTTTTTGCGTAACACATCGGATGTTTTAAAATCATACCATTAGGTTTCTGGTTACATTAGGCTTGTTCTTTTGAATTGAACTTTTGAGTTGAACACAGTTCATTTTTTCGTTTCTTTCTCTCCAACATGAAAAGGCAAAGCGAAAAGATGAATGCGCAGAAAGTTCAGCCTACTATTTTCTTGAAAATACTCAAAAAGTTCAATTCATCGATTTTTTTTCGATTATTTTTTAATATGATCGATAATAAAATATTGATAATAAAATCGATAAATTTATTAAGCGATTTTTTTAAATCAATTATTTTTTTCAACATCTCCTATCCCTACAAAGAGATTCTAAGCAAATTTTTTGAAATAGCTAGGATCACTACGTCACGCACAAACAAATCGCTCAAGTAGTGGAACATGTAATCGAAACAACGGGTCAAACAAAGTCAGACGACTTTATCCAGAAAATTCAAAGTAGCTAAACAAGAGTTTGAATATATGATGTAACAAGGCTTATGTAGATTTTTCAAGAATTTTTGGACTAGTTCCCTACATCTCGTGCAGAAACTTCAACAGCTTGACATAGCAATCAATTCGAATAAATGTGTGTTCGCCCTGCTGCAAATTCCTATGGAGAATTTTCCTATGGATTTGCCTAACCATGGATATTCATAAATTAGATAGGTCCCCACTAGAGGAGACTTTTATCTTGCTATAAATTCTTATGGGTTTTTTCATGGGTTTCTATAGAAGACTGTAAGAGATTATGCACAATGAAAGATAGAGAAAAAAACAGAGAAAAAGAATTTTAACCTATCAGAAACTATTTTACAATATATGATTTCTGGTAGGTTGAAATTCTTATTCTCTGTTCCCTATTTCTTATTCCTTTTACTGTGCGCAGTCCCTAAGATTCTGTAGAAACTTGTATAATATAAACAATTGATGACAACAGAGAAAAATACTTTTCGTTTCGAACTCAGGCCTGGTCTCTCCTCCGAATTGATAAACTTTCGTCCTGCCACTGAGCCGTACAGCTTTGAAGGCCGCATTACAGACTTTTACATAATGCATAACGCATAGTGCATAAACGAATCAACTAATCAGAATCTTTCCTTTCTTCCCATTCCATGGAAAAAAAGAATTTTGATTGATTGATTCTCTTATGCACTATGCATTATGCATTATGCAAGAGTTTGTGCTACGGCCTTGACGCCGATAGCTTCTCTGTTGCCTATTTCCTCTAAATTTTTTACAATAGCTGTCTATAGGATTTAAGCAGCATGTATTGTATATGTAGGATAACATAGGAAAATTTTCTACAAGATTTTAAGAATTTATGGCATCAGTCCATGAAAAGAGGCTCCTATAGGATCGCATGGGAAAAAGAATAATGTGCATGTTGATGCAATCGGACCTAAATGATAAACAGCATGTCTCGTATTTAGAACTATTTTCGTGTGCAGATAAAGTAGACTAAACTGAGTCGAAAAGTCCGGTATCATTTTGCAATTTTCAAAATAGTTAATTTCTAAAAATTGAATAAGCGGATAAAATTGATGCATAAGACAACTTTAAGATAAAGATTATGCGTTTCGCGAATTTCCTCCATTCTTGGAATGCCAATGATTCGTGAACCTTGCACTCCACTTCATTGGAGCGAGAAGCCTGACCTGACTACTGTCCCTCCGACCATTCTTTTTATATTACGCTACTTGGAGTGATGAGAGGAAAGAAGAGAATTGTGTGTGTGGAGGGGGAGAGATGGAGAAAATTAGTCAGTCTTTTATAACCGGGAGAATGTTTTTCCATATTTTATTTATGTTATAGCCATTATCTCTATTTAAATTGTTAGGGTGTTTCTGTATCTCTATGGTTTTTTTATATTTTCTTGGAAAGTATAATGTAATGTTGGCTATTGTGATTGTCAAATAGTATTTGATGTCCTATTTCGATGTTTTGTTTTGATAATGCTGATTACATGATGTGTTTTAGACCTGACATCACGTTGGTTTTCTTTTATCCGTAGATTGATTGATCTTCCGGTATGTATACTTGCCTGCAGGAACAATATATTTCGTATTATATATTCCTGAGGAGCTGAATGGAGGTTTTTGATCTTTAGTATTTCTTAAGATTTGTCATATCTTTTTGATTTAAAGATTTAAAGTTCGAATATTGTGTTTGTTTAATATCCTGCCAATCCAATCTGTTGTCCCTTTGACATATGGGAGAATGGATAGGATTCTTTCATCTAGTTGTGTGTTAGAAACCATTATCTTGTTTGCATGTTTATTGATTGTTTTGATTGTGTTATTTTATTTTTTGTCGTGTGCGTTTTTCTGTAAGGCTAGTTTTAAGTGATTGAGTTCTGTCTGTAGATGTTCTTTGTCAAAGATGATGAAAGCTCTATGTACAAATGAGTTGATTGCTGGCTGTTTTTGTACTGGGTAGTGATACCGGTTATTGAAGACTGATCAATTTCTCCCATCTCTCCCCCTCCCATCCACAATTCTCTTCTTTCCCCCACCACTCCAACAAGTAGCATAATATAGAAGGAAGGTCCGGAGGAACAGCTTAGTAGGTTGCTCCTCGCTCTGATGAAGTGGACTTCAAGATTCACGAAACGTTAACATTCCAAGAATGGATCTGGACACGGAAGAAACTCGCGAAACGCATAATCTTTATATAGAAAGCACCCGTGGAAATCAAAAATATTATCAAATACAACTTTAAGATATTTTTTTTATGGCATATTTTAAAGATGTTTTTCTAGGAACTGTTAAAGATTTCTTAAAGTTGTCTCATGCGTCGCATGCAATTTTAGACATTTTGCTCATTGAGTAATAATTGCAAAAATTGCAAAATGATAGAGGACCTTCTAGTTCAATTTAATCCGCTCTATATGCATATAAAAATAGTTCCAAATATTTTGAGATATCCTGTATAGTCCTTATAATATACATATCAGAGCGTGTACCCAAAATGCTATAACAGCCGATTGATGTAATTTCACGTGAAAATCTAAGATAATTTTTCCATAACTTCAAAAATTGAAGGTCACATGAAACAAGATGTGTTTGTGACTCAAAAAAATTATGTGTATATATTTTCCTTATAGCAGTTAAGGTTTTTTTTCACCCGATGTGGAACGTATCTCATTTATTAACTATTATTGTGGCTTCCAGTTTTTCAGAGTTACGAATTATTCTTTCAAGTTGATATAATCGTCATCCGCTGCAATTCGGCTTTCTTCTTTGATGAATCTCTCAATTAATTTGTTCAAGAGTTTGTTCTACTTCTGGAACACTATTTCAGGCAGTCTTAAAAGGATTATATTTCGAAGGTAAACTCCCGAGAATTTTTACCATAATAGTAATATTATCTACTGCTTATCCAATATCTAATAATTGTTGAGCCAAATTCTGGACTTAAGCAACATGTTCAACGACGGAATCTGTTAAATTCATTTTGTATTCGTAAAATCTTTGTATTATGAGCTTATGAGACACTGACTTCTGTTCGTGTATCTGGATCATTTTGTTTCACATTTCTTTTGCCGATGTGTATGTCAGGAGTGGACGCAAAAACTTAGTCTCTCTAAGGATGAACATTACTTTAGCATTTTTCAAAAATCTTTTATATTTCTCTTGTCATATCTTTCGGCTTCACTCTAGTCCCATCGACAACATTCTGAATGCATTTAGATTTGAAAATCTGCGTTATAGAAAACTTCCAAGCAAGAAAATCAGTTTCATCGAATTTCGGCATTTGCCGAAGAGATTTCGGGATAAAGATTTCCTCTGACATGAGTTTTTTCTACAAGTCTCTCATAATACACAAAAATGGCGTGCTCTGATAGTTCCTCTCAACGATTGTACATATATAAATCATTTAATCTTTACTCAAAAGAAACTACTTATATTTCTTTGAACGATACGTGCCTGGATCCATAATCTTTTTTTTTTTGTTAAGGCAGAGAAAATGCGTTATGCATACTCCCAGACCCAGACGCGGGAATGCTGGGACGCGGGAACCTTATGTGGAACTCTCATCTACTAAATCCCTGCCTGTGTTCTTCATTGACTTGTTCCGAGGGTGTTCTGGATAGCATTTTTCCAGGACGTCCTCAGGCCGATCGGATTGATCGGCCTTTTTCCCGACAAGGCCTTTCCTAAGATTGCCGATGCCATATACGAGACATTAACGATCCAAGGACAGGAAGGGATATCAGTCCCCTTACCTCGCTATTCGGTGTTATAAGGGAGAGCAGAGTCGACCGTAAGGGTGAAATAACATGATACGGAAAATGACTGCGGAATAGAGAAAACTTCTTATAGAAACAACTAATCTGCGTTATTCTGAATAGCGCTGATTGGTTGCTTTTATGATGTATTATCTATTCCGCAGTCGTTTTCCGCATCATATTATTTCACCTTGAGTTCCTGCTCAGAGCCGACCCTCTCGCTTGGAGTTTATTTAACGGCATCTCCAGGCTCACCTCTCTCGGGGGGAGAGTATACAACCCTCCCTCACGGGAGCCAGGCATCTGAGGCCTAAGAACCTACGGATACAGACGATGCCCCCTAGCCACCTACTCAAGCAAGGCCATGAAAAAGGCCCGTAATGATGGGGGCAGGGTATGTGAGCACTCCGCTATCCTCCTTCGGAGGATGGCTTCTCGCCTCAAATGCACCAACGGCGCGAGATCTGCGCACGGCCCGGGTCCCAATTGGGCATCCTTCGCGGGTACGCAGCCGCATAGTGGCACAGGTCCCCGCACGCACATCTGCGCCCAGTCGGGGTCCGAAGTGGGCTGGCGATCCCCTATCACTCATTCTCTTGCCCCGGCAGACAGAACTGCCAGAGGGAGAAATCCGGTGCTCTCATCCCCGCAAAGATGGGAGGAATCCACCGACCCCGGCTCACCTCCCCCCCCCCCAAGGCCAGAATCATCTGCAGGGAGGACGCAGGCCCTATCACCTCTCGCCAAGCGAGCAGAGGGGGCCCCCTGACATTCCCGCATGTGACTCCGGGATGTGAGAGCTCCCCCGAGCCCGCGTCCCGATCGGAGTCGGTGGCCGAGAGTTCTTTTTAGTGGCTTCTTTCTTTCTGTGACGTGCGGAGCGCATCCGCTTGACAGCCGCAACCACCCGGATAAGATGCGCGAGGGCATCTCCACATGCGTTCCTCAGTCGGGGGGGGGGGAAGGGTGACATTTGGGTGTCTCCATTCTTGGATAACCCTCTGGGTGACTATCGTCCTTTAGGAGGAGGCAAGAGAGCATTCACAAGGGTGCTCGTTATCTCGTCGCCCCCTCTATTAAATTAAGTCGCGCCTTCACAAGTTTGTAAAGACTTGCGACCCACGCATCTCAGCTATCTGGATCCACCATCTTCTCTCCTCCTTAGTCACAACCTCGAGACTGCGTTTCTAGCTTTAGTGTTTCGTTGAGCTCAACCAGCCATTCCCGGAGACTCAAGGATCTACTATACTTCAATGCCTCTCAGAGATAATTTCTTATGATCAATATCATTTCCCGGCGCGAAGCTCGCCGTCAACTCCGCGCAGAGCCCGTCACATGATAACGACGGCAGGGGACCGAGGTGCCCTCCAACTGCCGGGCAAGAGAGATCCCCCAGTGCTTCCTTTTTTTGTCATCATCGTTACTCAGGAGGGAGGAAACAAGCCGCCCCATGTCGGATGTACGGTTTTCCTTCCGGGTTTCGATGAGTTTTCCTTCCGCGTGAGTCCGTTCCATCGGGTCCGTTCCTCGGAAATATTTCCGAGCGGCCCTACTATCCTTCCCTTCCGGGCGTGCCACGCATTGCCTTAATACGCCTATCTTCCCTTCACGTCACGAACAGGGAGCAATACTCTGTATACTTGACGGTGTTGTGTCCCCGGGCGATTGTTAGGGTCGCCAATTCTTACCGATACATTGGGGACCCGTCCCAGTAAGAACGGGATCCCAGGAATCCTCCCTCCGAAGAGAGAAAGAGAGGGGTCCCTTTGAGATATCGGACCTAATATGCATGTCCTTCTTATTATGAGAGGACCTGCACGGGGCATTATTAAGGTTTCTTCTGGGGGAGTCCCCTCGCCACGGCAAGGGCCGTACCTCGAGGGGGAGGGGGAATGAGCCCATAACATGTTGTAACTCAAATTTGAAATTACAAAAGTGGTTTATGAAATATTGGGTAAAGTACAATTATACTAGGTGTATAAGCTTAAATCCGCTGTTTTCTTATAGGTGGCATTAGTGAGCGTACAAAGCTACCCTAGGCACACAACATACTTTTTTTTATGTGTTTGACATCTGTCAACATTAACCAGTGCACATCATCAGCAATTTCATACAACACATACATTTTTTCTTTCGTAATCATGTCTAGTTTTTTGCTAAAAAAAAAAGCATA
>Ga0157363_1005841_pt1 | contig 11537 bp, 4 predicted proteins | sample AttsexASBM1_FD_111477 | JGI IMG/M metagenome (GOLD analysis project Ga0157363, IMG submission 111477) | Fungus gardens microbial communities from leaf cutter ant in Ribeirão Preto, State of São Paulo, Brazil - Atta sexdens ASBM1 | ecosystem: Host-associated > Fungi > Mycelium > Unclassified ...
AGAGAGAGAGAGAGAGAGAGAGAGAGAGAGAGAGAGAGAGAGAGAGAGAGAGAGAGAGAGAGAGAGAGAGAGAGAGAGAGAGCACAAATTTCAAACATTCTAGTTGCGAGATGTCGGAATATTGTAACATGAGAATCGTTCAATTTGAGCACCGTGAGAAAAATCTGGAGATCTAAAAGTGATTCTGAAATTAAACGAATTATAATGAGAAAGTATTCCACTAGGGAAATGAAAAAATTAAAGTGCAGACTCCGTTCAACATATATTTTGGTATTCCTATTATTTTCGTTTATCGTTCTCGGCGGACATTTGACATGTCGATACGATCGATCGGGCCTATCATCCGGCGACTTGTTACTCGGACTTATTATTACAGATCTAATTTGACAACGAATATGATAGACAGGAGATAATACAGTGAAACGAGTTGGAGATACAAGCGATCATGCAATTAATGCGACGAGTTTAATAAGTGTGAAATGCGTCGTTGAAATACACGCTCGAAACTTGATTTCGCTTATGATTGTCTTGTATTCGATGCTAATTAAAGCGCTAATAAAGATCCTCAGAGCTAACGATCGGTCTTACGAAATCCGAAGCACTTCCTTCTTTCACCCTCTTCCTGCACGAGAGCACCACCCTTGTCTTCTACCCTTCGTCGTTCACTTTCGAGTGGATCCGAAAAAGATGGATGACCATAGAATGAAAATCAAGCCTACACGCGATGAGAAACACGTACATATATATACAGGGTATTCTTAAAAGAGTAAAATTTAGTTCTTGAAAAAATGATCAAACTCTGATCGAACTTCGATCTTTTTTATAAAATTGTTTTTTAAAAAATTTTTCCTTCCGATCTTTATATTTGCAAGTTTGTTTAATATCGAAGATTTGAATTCCAAACGATATTTATAAATCTTAAAAATATAAATAAATGTAGAAATTAAAGTTTTTAAAATTAACTTAAAGTAAACTTAATGTAATGAAATTATTAATATTTTTGATTGCAGTAAAATATTAATATGATAACTTTATGAAATAAAAATATTTGTAAAAATAATTAAATTTATATTTTGAGAATAGATTTTACAAGTCGAATTTTTTTGGGACACCCTATATGAGGATACATTCGACGTCGCGTGCTGGCGCTTAGCTCGTTAAATAAATCATACAATACACAAATAAAGAGCTTTGTTTTAAGACAAGGGTATCTTCGAGAGAACGGTATTCTTAACGCGAAGTTGATTACCTCAGCGATAAGGGTGGAAGGCGTCGGAAGAAATCTTGAAATAAGGATCTGCTTATGACCGTATACAAGGAATTTGTTCTATTACGAAGAAAATTTATTTCGAGGCATTCCTTTAACTTAGTTGGCAACTTAAGTATAACCGACCTCTGGAAATAAATTACTGAGAGCATAGAATTTATTTTACACGAAAAGAGTTTATTCTTTATCGTGTCTTTTCATAGTAATTTGTAATACACATTGTATGCATTACTTAATTTTAATCAAGAGGTGTATAGCATAAGCGAGCATAATTTTCGCTTTTTTATTAATCTCTATTTCTCTATTATTATTTTCTATATATTATTATTGATGGTATGTTCATCATTTATGTTTCTCTTCAATTTAAAATTCTCTTTTGTGTTTTCTTTCTTTCTCTCTTTCTCTCTTTCCCTCTTTTTTTTTTATTTTCTTTTCTGTACTTTCTTGTATTTATCAAGCAGTTATTTATTCATAATGTAATTGTAGAATTTAATGAATTATAAATTATACATCAAAGGCGAACGAAAATGGAGCTCTTAATGAAGTTTGTGCAAATTATTTATACATTATTTACGTATTATATTATGAATGACAAAAAGCTGGAATTTCTTATAAAATCCAAAAATTTATATATAAAACAGAAAGAAAAAGTTTGGAACATTTGCTTCTCTTATTTAATATTTTAATATAATTTATTTGACATAAATCTATTAACAAAAATAAAAAAAATATGTATGATTTCTATTTGATATATTTTACAAATTTATTTTTTTTAATGACAATTTTATATAATGTTTTTTTTTCCTGAAAGAAATGAAGTATTTTCTGAAGAAAGAGTTCATAACACTTAATTTTTGTGTATCAATATTTCAATTATATATTATACTTATTACTATCTTTCTTTCATATGCATGCACATCTTGCAATCCTCTCCATTGTTATTTATTCCAAAATTGAGTAAATTCCATACATTCACATTTTTATATTTGTTTGGTCTTTTTTTTACATCTCTTAATGGATGATTCGTTGGCCACCGAATACTGTTAAATTTCGATTATCGACAAAGAGAACGTTGGGAGGTGAAACTAACACTGGGTTCGTGTATGTATCGCATGGACGCGACAGAGCCAACGAGGGTCAGCAATCAATTCTCTTTTGCCGAATTAGTCCGACAATAAAACTTCTGGTTTCTCTCCTCACTGCCCTTTCCCCGTTCATACCATCCACATCCCTGTATCGTGTTGCAGGTACACGTAGCAAGGTAGCAAAGAGTACGGGTGGGGCCCGAGCATTGAAAATTCTCTGTGATTCGGCGGAATTGATTAGTCCACCGTGCCGCTTTCGCGTATTTATGCAGGCCACCTAGTCGTTACCGCTCGTGATTTCAGTTTGCATACGAGCCGGACTAATGCACGTACAAACGCGGGCGTGAGCCCGCCAGATTATTCGCTCGTGACGATTAACAATACCGAGCGGCCGGGCTCACCCTATGGGACAAGCCCGAAGTAGTTCTCGTTGCTCGGCATTCATCCTTCCCCCTCTCGCTCTCAGATTGATGGAATGTCATTGATGGAATGTCGTACGATGCGACCCGGATATCGATCGCGTGTGCGAAATGCGTAAAATGTCTCTGGAGCGAGTCAAATTGACGTCACTTCTAATTTAAGCTTAGAGCATTACGAAATTTTCGATATCCAGCAATTTATATCTTGGAATAGTTTTATTTTAATTGCTCCATTTCATGTGAAATTCTTTTTTATTTTTTCTTGCCGAAATAGACATTAAACAGTAAATATATTCGCTTTTAATTGCTATAAATTTTTCAATCAATCGATCTTCATCGATTTAGATTTTACTGTTTTTATAATAAATTGCATTTTTGTAAAATTATATCAAACTATATATGATGTTATAATAAGAAAGTTATTTGTCAATTATATCATAAAAAAATTATTAAACATATCTTTATTGTTATATTATTAACATATTTAATATTATATAATATAAATATAATATTATTTAGCATAATATTTAATTATATTCCTATAAGTGCAAAATATTTCTAGAATGTTATATGGTTATTATTAAAAAAATTAAAATAAGTTATTATAATATTTCGAAAATACCATATAATATTTTTTAATATGAAAGTATTCTATAGAGATTATGTGTCCATTTATATAATATTCATTTATATAACAAAATATTTATAAATATTAATTATTCTTAATTTAGTGCAATTTTAATTCACCATCCAGTAATGAAAAGTTCTTATCAGTTATGCTGCATCTTGTGCTAAAAAAACGTTTTCGCATGATTTTAAGTACATCTAGTTCTACAATTGCGCGCCAAAATTATTTTCAGTCTTTAAACGTATATTTATATTAAACAGTTATAATAGTTTTACAAATTAAAGTAAATTTTGTTATAATACTTTTTAATGCTTATACAATATTACAGTATCATTAAATAATGTTACTTTTAATAATAGTGTAATATTATCAAGAGTGAACATATAACTTTCCATTAATATTTCCATTAATATTTATATAATTTTAGTACAATATTCTTAAAATATTACATTTAATATTTTAAGAATATGTCTAAAATATTATTTATTATCAAATAATATTATGCGCTTATAGGGATTGTTTTATGATAAATGAGTAATCATAATAAAGAAATTACTTGACAGAATCTAAAGATACATATTTTTAAACGTGTGAGTTTCTGTTCTTGTACCTGAAGTACAAATCGCTTTTAAGAAATTGTTCTCAATAGGTTTGTCGCGTTGTTTGAAAATTCCCCAAAATTTTTGCATTTAAAACGAGAAAAAGCTATTCTTTTCATTGAAAAGAGAGAAAGCGAAGATTCTAAGTGCAAAAAGTGCAACACGAACAGATTTAATAGTTCCATTTTAATAATCATGGCACGTTTCGGAAATAAAGTACAGAACTCCATATTTCAGAGATCCATTAAGCTTCTTTCAAGAAATAAATAATTGTTTTCGCTAACTGCTGGCACGAATATTAATAAACAATAACGTAGTTGCGAATCGTATTTTAAATCGGATATTATTATTTTTTTGGTTATTTTGTCGATCCCGTTGCGTGACGTCGACGGTATTATTATTATTATTATGGCTGTCATGTACAAAAGGCGGAACAAGGCTGTCGGATTATTCGCCAGCAGAAATCGACATCCCCAGGTGATCGAATTCCCATCGGTGTGCATTGTTTTCATTCGCGATAGCGCGTCGGTTGATCGAAAATCAACCGTATGCTGGACGCCAACGATTTGCCATCCGTCGATTTGCTAAATGTTTACGCACACTTATTATCGCCGCAAGCGAATCATAAATATTACTGTTAAATCCAGCTATTTGAAATCGGAATTTTCGCTGTTGGTAAACCGGATGATACTTTCTATCTCGATAAATTGCTGCTATAATCGTTATTATTATTGTCTGAATCGATGCGAGGCGACCGCGCTAAAGCGTTAACGAACAATTAACAATTCAGAATATTGTAATCTCTCTATGTGTCACGTTTTATCTTGCGAGTATTCCTCTCTGTTGATGTTTTAGTTCTATTTTAATTGGACATAACAATCAAATCGAATTAAGAGAATTTGCGAGAATATTATTTGTGAATAATACTATTAAATCAAAACGAATAATTTCAAGAATTTAATAACTAGATTATTTATACAAAAGCAAAACGTAATAAAATAACAGTTATAAAATAATAGTTACACATGTATATGTCAAAAACAATTTAATTTATTTTAAAAACTTTATTTTAATGGTATGACAGAAATGATACTTTTATTTTACGATTTTTGTATATAGATTAATTATATGTATAAACATATAAATTTTTAAGAATGTGTAGGATTAAATCAACTATATTATCTATTTTGTATAAAAATTTTGCATTTTGTTTCAAATAATATTTAGTCATATTTATTAAGTTCTTTTTATCTCTCTTTCTTTAATAATGTTTATTGTTAAACTTTTGCAAATCTTTAAAAACAATTTTTGTTTCTTCTGAGTGATTGATAATACAAAACTAGAGTCTTGCATTAAAAGCTTTTTTCATTGTTGTTTGATAAACGATAGTCTCATTGAAATTTCGAGCTTTCAAACGGAACCCTCGAGAGCACTTCTTATGAATTTTGCGCAGTCAGCGTGTAGAGTCCGTGAAATCGAGACTGAATGGAAACACAAGAGAGGCGATATCTGCTAGTACAGTTTCCAAGTTTCATACGTTTAAGTACTCGCAAATTTTGGGTTTTCCAATTGTCTTCGAGCTTATGGATGATAACGGAAAATGTTGGGTCGGCAAGAAGGCGCAGGCGGAATATTTGAAATTCGATAGGAAGATACTACGAGACAGCGTCATAAAAAGAATCTCTATTCTGTTTCCAATAAAAGCGGACTTAGTTTTTGCGACATATAGTCAGTTTTTCATAATCTTCCATCGATTATTGGCAGCCAATCGACATCTTGACTGGTCCACTCTAATTTTGGTTTTTTGTGTTTTATTCTCTCTTACTTTATGCATTATTTCATTCTTTGCGATTCTTCCGACATGTAGAATTTGAAAATAATTTCGCTTTTCAGGCTTTCACGGCTGTTATTTTTAAAGATACCAATCTATTAATAATAGCATTAATAATGGATAAGAACACGGCGATAAACCTTCTAAGAATAATTAATTAATATTCATTAATATTCAATAACATTAATTAGATATGACTATTGACTTAAATTTCTCTAATTCTATAACATTACAGATTTATTTCCATCGTGCGCACAAGTAATGTCCAATAATATGTTTTTATATGGCAAACGTGGAGAGTTATTAAGAGTTTATATTATTAAAATTTCAGTTGTTATCCATGACGTTGTGCAAATGTCGTCTGAGATTTTATAAATTTCCTCTCAGAATTAAGTCAAAAAGTGGGCTTATTCTCTGTACATCTTCAACGTCTGCTGTCAATTAGTCAGATATATCTAAAGGATATGCTCGTCCTGGCACGTTCATGTCAAGTTTCCGTCGTAAATGGAAGTTGAGCATGAATATCAATGGTCATGTAACAGCGAAGGATAAATTTTGAATGAGTTGCAGAAATTATAAAGAATAGGAGAGCTAAATTATTTGAATACAGATTTAATGTGTTTCAGACATATGTAATCAAATACATGATGTCTCTAATTATCTTGATTATATATTCTTCTATATCATGCCTATCCAAAACTTAATTCACGAGATAAACGCTTCGAGATAGAGAGAAAATAAAAAGAATAGATGCTAGAACTCAGTGACTGAATGTTTTAATATCCTTTGTTTTATCCTCTGTTTCGCTTAACGAGATGACGGTAGCGTTTAGCTAGCAAGCTAAGGTTTCAACAGATCTGTGTATCCTCTGTAATCTAAATTCTTATTAGCAACGCTATGTAAATATGTTATATTAATATTCATAGTTTTGAATAAATTAAATTTAAAATATAAAATTTTTTATATTATCAATTTAGTTGCATATATAATTTAATTTCTAAATTTTGTGATACAATTTATGTTTATGTGTGATAGCTTCTACATACGTTAAAATTTGCAACGTCTAATATCGTTAATGAGAAAGTGATTTAAATAAACTTACGTTTTGGAACTAGAAAAAAATATTTTGCAAATAAAATTTTACGTTACGTATTATTATATACAATATTTAATTAGTAAAAATATACTTATGTATGAATTTAGGACTGCTCTAGATTCATACATAAGTATATTCTTACTACTTAAATATTATAAATGTCAAAGTAATTATAAGAATAGTAGAGCAATTATAGTCATGAGGAAGTGTTATAGGCCTGTAAACGAAGGATTTCAAATTCGAATTCCGGTCCACACCGTTAATTTTTTCTTCTACACTAAATAACAAGAATGTTTTCGTTATCCACACTAGAAAGAATATAAATAAAATTATATTAACAAATTTACAAACTCACAAACGTGAATATAAGTATATGTCATGATATCTATTTTTAAGAAATTTTTATTTATTTTTTCAGATACTCGAGCTATATAGTAAAATATGTACAACAAAGTAACAGTAATCCAGTCAACGATGATAGAAAATTTTTAGCCAGTGTCGATAAAAGACACGGTAAGTGATAAAATTTTATAATAGCAGATAGTAAAATTTTTAAACGTGTATTTTTACCCATACGATTTTTAGGAGAATATTTTAAAAGCATTAAAATTCAATGTATTTTTCCCCTGTGGCGATTTTGAGTTTTTTGATGCATGGTTGTCTTTATTAAACTTTCATCTAATCGAATCTTGAATGTATTTTTATCGTGCGGAGATGAACGTAAAAATTGACGATCGACAAAGCGCTTTGTTCTCTATATTTTAAATATGTGAATTGAAATGGATTTCTGTTACGCGAAAATTTCAAAGAGAATAGTGCTTATCATCGATTAAATATAATCATCTCTTTTTTTAATCATTATTTTGAACGTTATTCGCCGGTACAATTAATTACATTTCTTGATAATTATCGAGACAATTAGTTATTATTCGCTTTTATCGTGCTTTTCTGTAAAATCAATTACTGTTCATACTTTAAACCCTCATCAAAACGCATTTTGAGCTTACCACTCGCAAATTGAAAGCTGCCGATTGAAATTCCTATGATTTTTTACATAATCAATGATTATCTTAAAGATAGGAAATTTTATTTAAATCTCCTTGCAATATAATGGTTACTACAACGTCTTCCTCAAGTTCCGCATGATCTTACATATCTTTGGAATTCAAATTAGTTTAATAAAACTCATTGTTGCGACTCAGGAAGAAATCCTCCGCGATCGCGTAGAAAACTATTTTTCTTGCCACATCAGACAGCTTTAATATGGTGCACATGTCGTGCTATAGTATTCATACGTTTTATTCCTTCCCGTGGCGGACGTTATTGTGTGTTTTTCATAAAAATCTGTAGCGCACAAAAGATACCGTCGAGGGTGTCCAAGGATACATAATAAAAATACGTTGGCCGGACGTAGCAAGAGCGAAGAATGAGAAAACAGACGGCTTCGTATAAAACTAAAACATATACGAAATCAAATTCCCGATGAAAAGAGTTTTCCTCAAATATTACTAAGATTTCCTCCGTAGTTAACATCATTAAATTGTTTTTAATTTTTATCAGTGTTTTTGATTCAATAGTGATAAAGAAATTAATGGGATTGTGATATTATCACTCCAATTTCTATTTTCATTATAGTTTTCTGGTATCATTTTTTAAAATAAAGTTTTTATAACGTTTATATTTAGCTTAATTTTTATCTATTATAAAGTCTTTTTATCTATTAAAAAGTATTTATCTTAATAATCAATTAAGTTTATATTAAACTAAATTTATATTAAATTTAAGTTTAAATTTCAAACTTATCTTTATTATTTTATATATTATATTTTACATTATCATCTCAAAATTACGAGAATATTTTTGCTATATAATATATTTTTCTTATCAAACTAATTGTATTAATTAATATACGAATGTAATAAAAGTAATATCTTTAATGTTTTTAGAGAATTTAATATAAAAATAAAATGAACCTCTTTATATTTAATGCACATGCACAGTCAAATATTAATTCAGATATTTTTATATTTTTATATTTAAATACTTTCAAGAGAGTTCGTTAGTTTTATTATATTCTATTTAAATGTTTGTTACATATTTCTCAAAATATAATTCATTTTATTTTATACGTTAAGTATTTTATTTTATTTTTATATTTCTAGTCTTTATTTTTCTATTTACATGTATTGATTATGGTCATTTATTTGTCGAATCACGAATTTTCAGTCGTAATTGAACACGATTGATTTCACCACAGCAAAAGATATTCAATAACGTAACATGTTTGAGAAGTTTCCGTTTCGCGGCTGATAATCAAAGCTATTCGTATTAAATGCGCGTAAGCAAAGTTTAGAGTAAGAGCCCGCATTTTCGATAAGTTTCTATCGATAATGCGATCCTTCTCAGGCCTCTCTCGCCATCTCCCATCGAAGAAAGTTGCTTCCGGGGCACGAAGTTCGATTAAGAGAAGCGTTTACGAGGATCGCTGTAGGGGTAGTCTGAACTTTATGGACTATAGAGAATTTTTTATGACGAGACGCGCACTTGCGAAATACATCATCAGGATCGAAAGTGAATATTCGTGTATTTCATAGTTATTTCCTGCCCTAACTCTGTTTCTCATTTTCTCTCAATTTTTCTCTTTCTTTCGATCTATTTTTTAATCGAAACAATTAATTCAATTATCTGCGAAATCGATATGATTCGCATTTCTATCAACAAGACAATCCACAAGACAATTGTCTGTGTGCAGTTATAATACAGGATATTTTATAAATCGAAGAACGTTAGAATGAATTTTTATAAGTCGTTATTACAGAAGTATGAATGAATTCACAATTAGTTTTCGAAAATAATCAAGAATTTGAATTATAAGTAAGATTGAGATTAAAACGTTGCTTGATATTTATACTCTTTAATTTTTAATTAAACGTACGTCAATCAATCTTTGCTTATTAATTTAAAGACATTTTATTTATATCTTGTCTTAATTGGATTACATTAATTGGATTAGAATAATTTTTAATGTTCTATTCTTCTTTTTCTTTTATCGAGCTTACGTATATTGTGTTTCTTGAAAGATTTATCCAGTTACAGTTTTCATATTTTTCTATTTTATGAATTGTGAGGTGTCGCTTTCCTTTATCCTCAGCTAAATGTAAATAAATGTTCATGCCATTTTCCTCTTCATGCTTCCGACCCCATCAATTTTGACTTTCTTATGGTTATTCTTTGACGATTTGGAAATTTATGTCGTCCCCTTGCGTATTTACGCATCACTCTCCGGTTTTCCGCAAGAAGATACTCGGAGAGCTATTTCCTGGAAAGGAGGAGTGACTTGTCCCAAAACGACTCGTCAGGATGCAATAAGATGCTGAAAGAAGCAACGAGTTGAAAATATGCCTCGAGTATGAAAATTTCTCTCTATGTATTCCCTTGGAATTCTATCCTGTCTTAAAACATTTTTCATGGCGGAAATCTTATTTCCTACAAGTGTGACGAGAACGATCAATATGACGTAAATACTTCGCGGTACAAAAATATAATGTATTATTTACGAAATCAGTTTCCGCTTTTGGTTTAAATTAAATATGTCGTATTTGTTGCTTTCTGCTGGTTCTGAGTTCGTCTCATTTGCATTATCTCCACATAAATATATATTGGGTCGGGAAAAAAGTTTCTTCGTATATAAGAAAATTTTTTTGCAAAAGTTTTTCATTTGTTGCGAAATTTTTATTACAATTATATTATTCGTTAGAGCAAAGTTTCAGCTTTAAGAATCTGTTTTTTAAATTACGGTATAATAATTTTTATCAGAATTATGAGCAATTAAAGTCAGAATGCTCCTTTACTTAAACTCGCGATAATTTAGGAATAAAAAATCATAGGAACATGAAAAATTGAACATGAATTAAAAAAAAATGATTTTGTAGAGAGAAAGTTTCAAGCTTTCGTAGGTAATGGAAAATTTTTGTAAATTTTTTTGAGCACGTGAGAGATTCCTCAAAGTGAAAAAAAATTTTCATCTTTTTCAGCTCGTAATTTTTTTTAAATAATTATGTATATAAATAATTATATATTGTAATAATTATCAAACTCACAGAAACTCAAAAAATAATCTTTCGAAAATAGAGATTTCAAGCTTTAAAACCCTTTTTTTAAATTTAAATTTCATTTATTTTTGATAAAGATATATACAATTTTGAATTAAAAAATACGAAGAAATTTTTTCCCCGATATTTGTATAAAACAATATATATATATATATATACGTGGGTCGTTTGATAAGTTTGGTAAATTTCCATGAAATGGCGCTACAATCCATTTGATGACATCTCGAAAGATCCACTCTTCGAACCCCTTCAGGCCAAATTTCAGCCAGAAAGGACGCATGTACTATGTTTGATAGTCATTTGAAGCGAGATTGGCGCAAAAAAGTCTTCCATCAAGACAACGCGCCGTCACAAGTCGACCGTTGCAATGACAAAACTATAAATTGGGCTATGAATTGATTCCTCATCCACCCTATTCTCCGGATTTGGCCCCGTGTGACTTCTTTCTGTTCCCAAACTTAAAAACTTGGCTCGGTGGGAAGAAATTCTCGTCAAATGAG
>Ga0157363_1005842_pt1 | contig 11537 bp, 14 predicted proteins | sample AttsexASBM1_FD_111477 | JGI IMG/M metagenome (GOLD analysis project Ga0157363, IMG submission 111477) | Fungus gardens microbial communities from leaf cutter ant in Ribeirão Preto, State of São Paulo, Brazil - Atta sexdens ASBM1 | ecosystem: Host-associated > Fungi > Mycelium > Unclassified ...
AAACTGAAAAGGAGCTTGCAGAACAGCTTGGCGTTACGCAGCAAACCATTTCCGTACGATTACATACGAATAAAGATTGAATTTTACAAAAAAAGCTCAGAACTTTTTTGTACACCTAATATAATGTCATTTTATATACGTATTTATATATAGTACACTGCATGCACAACACAAATAATAAATGAACACATATACAAATATACAACAATAGTTAAATATATACAATATTGACATAGATTGAATAATATTAATCACTTCTACTTTTGTCATAAAATGTAACATTTTAACGTACATTCGCGTTACTTCACATACAAACTATTCAGTAGCTCACTTAAAGAAAACGAGAAATCTATTAATAGCTTTGTCAATTAAGTGTTTTTATCAAAATTATTAATCATTATCAATTAGTCATTCTGTGATTTTTGAAGAAAGAAACATCATTGTTTATTAATACACAACACGTTTACTCAATAACGATAAAAAATAGTCAATTTAATATCAAATCTATTATTGTAATTAATATATATATATATATATATATATATATATATATATATATATATATAAACCAATGGTACCATCTTATGTTCTCTTCCGAATCATATAATTTTTGTTTGAAATATTTTTCCGTATTGTAACGTCCAGCACAAATAAACCATCCGCGCTAGGCGTCACGCGTTGCCATGACAACAGTCTCAGGCCTTGTGTCACGGAAGTATAGAAAAGTATCCCCTAACGCGATCTGTGTATCCCCGAACTCGCAAGCGAAAGCGATGAGTCACGTGCTCACAGCGTGATAGTGAAATTAAACTGAAAATGTACCGCGCCTACGCGACTGATTTAATTGGAAATTTAATTAATGCAAAATTCCATTAAGATTTCGGCTTGCAGTAACAATCAAAGAATGAATTGATAACCGCGAAAACTGGATAGGAAAACCGTGCTTTCAGGAGCGCTCCCATATAATAACGACAAAACTTTATTAATTAATTCAAAAATTATATAATAATTAAAAGCTGCAGATAAATGGTCCCGGGGTGGCTCTCATAAAAGGCCTTTAAGAAACTTTACCCCTAATTATCCAATGGAGACTCTAATCCTAACACTCTCTAAACAAAATCTAAAAATACGAGGGAAAATCGTTGAATGATTGAGCGGAAGTTATCGAAAATCTAATGCATAAAAAACTCCAGATTCGGGAATAGTAATCAAACGGACAGTCCGAACGAATGCGAGCGTGCAAGATTATGGTAAAAGGATTTCACAAAAATCTCTTTTCGGGCTTTCGCCTGATCAAAAACTGCATTAATTAAGGAAAAATCACATAAATTAAAAATTTATAGAATGTTCTAGAATAATATTTCCGCTAGAGCCGAAATATCATTGGTTCGCCCCCTCGCCTGCGAGACGTCATAGTTCTAAATTATATATAAACGAAGTCCTTATCTAGGGCGCACTTCGTTTTTAGTCGCTTTTGTCAAAGTTCACTGAGATAAGTTTTCCGCAAGTAAAGGCAAGATAGCCGAATCGGTCATTATAAACTATCATCGCGCGCGCTGTGTAAGGCCATGAGTCTTTTATATTAGACTCTAATTAAATTCTTCCTTCTTGTTATCGCGAGCATTATATGTAAAGTTAGAGTGAATATTAATTATTTAATTGTAATTAGTTTTAGTTCATTTGTCTTTGTACATATTTCGAGAGTCAATAGTGTATCAAGTCCGTGCCAATATAATAATTCAGTTAAACTTTCTTTCCTTTTTCTTTTTTTTCTTTTCTCTTTTACATCTCGTCGTGCCCGAAGTATCTAAGTGTTACGTACTTGATGCCCTTAAGTGTTCAGTGCGTGAGAGTCTAGCCAAGCCTAACGCAGTGTTTCCATGGCTCGCGTCCTTAGTGCACCCTTTCATGTCACCGACACCCCGAGCGACGACCTATCACCTGCGATAGTGCACTGTTATAGCGCACTCTCCGTTGTCTCCTCACCTTCATATTTGGGCGCATATTCTTGAGCATATTCACTAATGCTCGGGACTCTTCTTTCCTCAGTCGTCTGAGAGCTCGAAACAGAGCACCGGCGATTGTCCGAGCGGGGACGCAAGAGCTCCTGTAGAGCTCCCCTACCGCTCGACACTCAAATCCCTGTCGCTCATCTTAACCTCGACAGCTGCTCCCGCAAAGGAAAAAGAGTGCCGATCTTCTCATTTGCTACCATGTGGTTCCCTCATTTGAGAACACAGTTCACCCTTTCTAACAAGCACCTCAACGACACTCTGACTTCGTGAGATTCCGCGGCGCTCTCCCTACGCGAGCGCAAAAATTAAAATGACAGCGATGTTTACAGGAGCACACGGATGCCGCGTGTGCGCCGAGCAAGCCGCTTATAGGAGTTTGGTGCGCGAATACCACCGCTCCGAGGAATTCGACCCGCGTGTATTCTCGGACTCGTCATGGATCTATCCGAGTTCGGAGTACCATCCCGTATTGGAAAATCACCCTGATTCTGCGCTCATCCAGAGAGGGCCGACGTGCATCGTGAAGACCGAAACTGTCTTCCGCGAGCGATCCGTATAGTAAGAAATCTTAGCGCAGAATAAAAGGGATCACCTCGTCGGAAACTAGATTTTGTCTTTGTTTTTTTTGTTTTTCTTTTCTTTTCATTTCGCCCCTTCCCATCCTATTCCGCGTGAACATTGCAACACGAATCGAGAGATCAACAGATCTTAGCGTTCCGCGTCTCGGAAATCGAAATCCGAATGTAATAGTATCTACCATCGTTTTCAAGAAATTTTAATGTATTATTTAAAATGGGACACTCTATGTAATTATTGTATTAAAATATCTGATATATAATAGTGCGACATTCAAATTAATTCTATAATTATTATTTTGATGATGACTATTTATTTTTTATAAATATTTTATAAATATTTCTTTTATTTTTAATCATTTTCGAGAAAATGTACTATATTTTTTATTACTCACTCTACATGTATATACGAGGGTAAGTCAATAAGTTTTTAGAAAAACATAGTAAAATACATTTTTTTTGATCGATTCATTTTTATTTCTCAACGTCTCCTTTCAGCTCGATTCTTTCAGCTTGATCTAACGATTCTCCAACTTTTTCAAGCCGTCCGAATAATATGATTTGCCCAACTCTTCAAAATAAACCTCTGTTTCGGCGATGAGCTGCTCTCTGGTGGTGAATTTCTTTCCTCCGAATCATTTCTTCAGGTTTGGAAACAGGAAATAGTCATAGGTCTAAATCTGGCGAATATGCTGGATGGAGAAGCAATTCGTAGCGGAATTTGGCCATCTGTGCCGGGCATGTGTGAATTGTCTTGATGAAAGAGCACTTTCTTCTTCGCCAAATGGGGATGTTTTTTTTTTAAAAAACGGATTGTATGACTGCATATATTTGTTATTGGCTCGCGCGTACTTGCTAGAACATTGACTAAGATCGCCGCGTATACCTTAATAAACATCACTATATCGATATCAGTGAGCAGTTCGAAATTTACGCGTGTATGTTTTAGCATAGCGTCCTATGTAAAATCTGGTAAAGTATAATAATACGCAGGATCGAGACCGTAATTTTCAATACATTTATCGCAAAAATTTTCAAATATGTCGACTAACAGCGTTTGTTTTTAAATATAGATCGCTGATTCACTCAAAGTTTGAACAGAGAACTATTGCCAAACGTCACGGCGTGCGCGTAATCGCTTTTGGATACTGGTGTCACTGGTCAAAGAACTGTAGAATGATTCGCGCTATAATAAACGCGTATCCTGCAGCTTGTTAGCGCAATCAATGTATTTGTATAAATAAGGGAAAAATCCCTTATCGGTAATTCGAAGTCTTTTTCGGACAAATTTCGAAATACGCATTGTAAAATTCGAAGTTCATTTTTATTGAGAAAAGATGCTAATTTGTCGAGATTGATACTTAAAAATTTATAAGAATCGAACCGTAATTTTATGTTATTTCGCGAATCTGATTTTTCAGTGATATCTTTAACATTTTTTGTAAATGATATATATTTTACTTTTGTTATTGATAAATTTACCATACTCCCTTCATATGCTGTAGCTATTTCTTTGATAATAAAATGTATCATAATCTGATAAATTGTGGAAAATTATAGGAATAAAATATAAGTTTTCATAATTTAAATTGCAATTTGAATGCGAGGAATCCCTGTAATGATCTGTTAAGTGGCAATGATCGTTTATCGTCTAGCGCGAAAGACTTTTCGCACACGTGACAATGTGTTGCGCTGCGCAATGTCTCTCACTGTTCGCTCGACAAAGTTTCCATGAGGACATTAGCTGCTAAAATTTGTTTTACGATGTGCTAAACTTCTCAGTTTTTTGACGAACCATGAAACGCAATCCGGATCGCGATGAAATCGATATTTTGATAACGAATCGTCGTACGAACAGTAGTATCCTGTTGCTATGCTAAATACTTGATGATGTTGATACGTGAGCGTGGATACTTCCTGATCGCTATCAGTTTTCTCTAGGATGCATTCTAGATAAGCGTAAACAATAAATGGATCTTGTTCCTTCCTATTATAGTTGTTAAAACTCAACCACTTTGTCGTCGCTCGGTAGTCGAATAGCGCAGTCATTTATTCGTCGGCAATCTACCATGTGTGATTGCAATTTCTCGTTGGAATGAAAATAATATAAATAGCTGTAAATAAAAATAAATAATTTCTGTTAATTTCTTTTTTTTAAAGAAGAATTCGCTTTTATTAATTACCATATATGGTATACTTATCGCAAATGTACTTTTGACCATGATGTTTACTCAATTGCGAGCTCATGAACCGGGATAGATTCTTGATCCATGACGAAATGATTCACATTGTCATCTCGCGGATCTTGTAAATGTAGTAAATTTCCATGTTTTTCCTTTCGTCAGCGAGTCGTATCAAGAGAATGTTTAGCATTTTTTATCCCTCGATACCGTATACATTAATGGACACGTGGTTGAGATGTTCGAATTTTGTTATGTCTTTTAACATTATAAGAAATTTTATATTTTACAAATTTAGCACCATCATATAATGTGAGTAAGAAGATTCACGTTCCTTTCTCTGGCTGGATATAAAGTGGCGACCACTGACCACGCGAAGCATGCATTGTCCATCGATCGCAAGTTAATCACCGCTCTCTTTATCATTATCTCTCGCGGCACTTCGAAGAGATCTCACGCGCATTGGATTATACTTATTGATGTTTATTCATTTTTGTTTCAGGATTCAGGATTCGTGACAATGCCCACTCACTGTCACGTTCTTCTCGTCATTGAAACTCCTCGAGAGATGCCAATGTGAGTTCGATGATGTGCCGCTCGTACTACTCACGCAAGTTCGATGTTTGAAAGAGTTCATAGTTTTTAATATTAATACTTTTATTAGCACTTTTATCATCCGTCACAAATTTGCCATTAAATATCGTGTTCACTTTTATACAGTTGAGTCTTTCTATTATGTCTTGCACTCGCTCAAATACTGCTGATGTCTTCAAAAATCATCGCTGTTCGATATAGTCCGCGTTATTTATCGATTAAAATTCGTAATTATCGATTAAAATTCGATTTTCAATGTTGCATCTCTCGGCAAAAAAAAGATCTTTCCACGTTATTGTCACTGTTATTAGTGCTCGCGTAGTTATCACTAAAATGCAGAAATCGTTTTTCTAAGTTGAGTCTTTTGTACCCTCGAGTCGTGCAATTGTAGCGATTAGAGATTGTCTGTATCCAGTGGAGAGCTGTGGACGTCGCTTAATATATACATAATTGCATTCTTCAAGCTGTTTAATAAATTCATTGCACTTTTCTATCCACGCGAAACACTCCTTTAAGGTAGCAATTTGGTGGGATTGCTTCAACAAATCGCACTCTACTTGATTGAAATTTCAATCCATGTTTAGAAATATTTACTAACAATATATGTGTATATTGTGTATTGTATATAACATACATGTATATTGTATATAAAATTTAAACACATATATAATAAATAGAAAACTATACAAATTTTACTTAAGACGTCTTTTCAATTTTCATATATTTTATTGTTCCGACGACAATTACGCATATGAGCGTGGATTACGTATACATGGAAGCGTTATTAATTAATTCTCGAAAATGATTGTAATATAACGTTATTATATGGTTGAATTCGTAAAAAAATAATCTTTAATTTAATAAAAAAAAAATTTGAAAATTTAAGAAAATTATGGGTGGTGGGGATATTTTGTTAAACAAAAAAATAAACAAAATTTTTTTTATCTGTAATTTTAAAATACTCTTGAAATCATACAACTTTTGTTTAAAACATTTTTTTCTATCATTTATACTTCTGACGATATTCTTTGAAAGAAAAATACTGTTCTTTTTAAAAAGGTTTCACCCTTTAAACATGAGTTAGCGTACGTATAAAAAAATATGTATCTCTTAGATTTTCGTGTTTAACAACATATGTCATAGAAAATTAAATTTTATTTCCGTTCCGGACAGTTGTGAACCTTCTCTTGTTAGATGGAACTCAGTCGATTTTCCTGTTCCCTTAGAAATACAGGAAAATTGCTTCTGATAGTCCGTCGGCGGCAGATGCGTAGGCGAAAGGTTGTGTACAATTCTTCCATTTGCTTTGATATCATAGGCTAGAATTGATCGTCCCGACTGGAAGTGATCGATCGTTGAATTTGTTGCAAAAGCGAATTATTATTGAGTTAAATAATAATATTATGTTATATTATTATTACTTTTAATTTTTGAATTTTTAATAATAATAAACATGTTATTTTTGAAAATATAAATAAATTTATTAAACAAATTTAGCATTTTAAAACAAATTTTACTTTATTATTACTTACCACGATATATTTTATGGTATCCGAAGGGTATCTTAAGAATTTTCCGCTGCGCACAAATATATTTTTTTCATTTCACCGTGTACAAGATGATTCATCACTTTGACAGTTATCATAACCGTTATAGACGTTCAGAGATAGTAGTCTGTTCTGTCAGAATTTTTGCGCGTTCCGAAAACCATCGAATTAAAAAGTGTTGCAACCTTTTAGTAAATGACTGTATTACACCCACTCCGGGCTTTGTTCGTTTTCGTAATGTGAAAATCTATCGAATTATCAAATAATGACTTTTCTCAAATGAAAATAATAATGAAGACGTCTTCCCCAAATGATTTCTAATCGATTTCATTCATAAAACATATTAAATAAAATCGCTGTTAACATGACGCATGATAAAATTTGTTAATAACAATAAAAGAATTATTATCCGTGTTCCGGAATCATCATTAATTTCAATATATTCTCGGGGATGGCAAGTGAATGGCTTATAGATACGAGTCGTCTCTATTCAAACATGCCTGCGATCAACATTTCGTTCGAAACATGCGTGTATCTCACTTTTAATCACGCTGTCATCATCTATCTCAGATGGCATGCGACCCTCCTTGCGCGACATTCGAAAAGGTGACGATCGCGCACACATTCTGCGTGCGAGAAATTAATTCGCTTTCCGATCTCGATCAATACGGATCATCTATTCTTTCGTAACGCTTTTTCTCGAATTATCAAGTGCGAATCATCGAAGCTCCTTCGTACATTAACGCTGCCTTTTGTCACATAACGTTACCGTATATCGCGAGAATTGCCTGCGTTGCCGATTTCATTACTGCTCGCAATATATTTCTTTCGAACGGCTGTGAGACATTACTTGACGTTGTACCAAGTGCGAATTACCTGTGCACGCATCTTATTGAACGCAATTATCGAATTACCGAGCATCGCTTACTGCCCGCTTCGAACAAATCTTAATTGGACTCAACAATAAATTTCGAATCGTTACAACAAAGAGAGTCGTTGTTATTACACGCCGCCTTGATGAGAGAGCCTTCCATACAAGGTGACACCAGCGTCACAAAAGTGGCAATAACAAAAGTAGCAATAACAATGACACCGATGATGATGATGGCGAGAATTGAGAATACCCATTTACGCCTCACGCAACTACAACACGATGAGATGCGAGATTAGAAGTGCATACAGAATAAACTTTGGCGAGCTCAACATTGCATCGCTGTTGGGATTCTCGTCGAAGCGTATACTGCGGCCGCGAAGATGGCACGAATCGAATGTGTCAATCAACACAATGAACATAAACATTATCCGCATAGAGTATAACGTGACCGCGGGCGCAATGGCAAAAGTGCGCACACGATATAAATTTTTCGCCGAGCGTGATATGAGATATCGGAGAGGCCGGCGCAGATCATTTACCTGCCGATTATCGCATGGATCTAATGATACGATTCGTCGATCAGAACGAACGATTGCTCGATTTTTGAGGAGAAGAGGTCACTATTAGATTGCATGTACGACAGCGACAGTGATATCGTGAGCGTGAGATGCTCGAGCTGAATGGAACGAAGCGCAGAGGGATAACGCATTCTTTACAAGGCCGGTGACGTCACAGTTCATCAACACTCGCTCATCCATCTGTATTAGGAAGAAGAAGAAGCTCATCGAAGAATACATCGAACATTACATTTTTAAAGTCTTTGGGATTCGCGGTGCACAACATTTGGGATGACTGTTATCCTAAGCATTAAAGACAAGCCAATCTCTTCGACGATCGTATCATCAAGATTGAGACTCAATTCGTTCGCTAATACAACGTACAGCGACGAGGTAAAAATACTCATACAGCAATAAGATCTGTACACACTATGTACGAAAGTTTTCTATACGTCGAGGGAAAACTGACGAAGAACAAAGTAGTCCAAGGTGCTCACGTGGCATTGAGAAATAATTGTGGCGCGTTCATATTTGATGAAATTCGATGATAAACTCAATGATGTGAAGATTAACAGAAACACAGGTATAACTAGCACAGGTATAACTAGCAACTCAAAAACTATGTAATAGTGTCGTCCGACAAAAGTGTGATTATGCGGAATGCTGGTTGAGATAGGCAGACTACTGCGGCTAGATACTTTAATTTCTGTGTACCGTTCTATGTACTGCTTGGATTTTGCGAAGATTACTAACGAGTGATGATCAACGCTCATCATTGATTTTAATATGAACACAATGACAACAATTGTCTGATGGGCTCGAATTATTCAAAGTATAATGGCGAGTAACGCACATGTTATTGAGCGAGATAAATAAACTGTCGATGCTGCACGCTTTGGAGAGCGGACGATATCTGAGCTCTCATGGCTTTTCGTTCTTGGGATCTGTTTTCGCTTTTGCAGAGCACATTCGTGGGCCATCAAGACGACTTCTCAGAAAAGCCACCCTATGTCATTATCGCTATGCAAACAGAAAAAATATCATGTCTGAGGATATAAGTCGATTCGATGACAATTAACTAATGCGAAATTCTACCTAAATTCAGAATGTTATCCGTACGATGACTTGAATTTTGATAAAAACAGATGTGCGATTCTGTACAACTTGTATGCGCGTTTCTGCAAGGGCTACTACGCATACGAGTATCTCGAGCCGATTATCACTTTTACAACTTTTTTACGTAATGGCTCGTTCGTGATCATCGATTGCTTTCGACAGAATGAATCGGAGAATCAAGAGTGGCACCGTGGACGTGCGATTAGACTTTGAATGTAAGGAGAACGTGCCCGCAAATATATAACAGTCTATTATCTCATCACATACGATCGCGTTCAGTATAATCCATTGACCAACGTTGTGCGCAAAATCACTTAAATGCACCTCCGACATGGTATAAAATCTGTGATATGTCACTATCGACCGCAGTCTTCTCAACACATGCTCGCGCCAACGTGGATTCGTTAACAAGAAATTTATAATGAAGGAAATGGTGCTGAAACAAGGGATCCATTACATTTTTACGAGTCCTGTGCCATGGAAATTTTGGACAAGATCCTATATAGGTCTTGCGCTTCCTGGTTGAATGTTTATCACCATTGATTGCGATGGGAGGACAATATGGTTCCGTATAATGAGGCAAAACGTCTGATCATGGCCGACTTATTTGAAAATGATGCTATCGTGTATGTTAAGGGATGCGAGAAACGAACGTAGCTATGGAACTTGTTTCTGGACGAGAATGTACATTGCGACTTTGGATGCAATTTACGAAGACGTGAAATCTTTAACTAATCTGGTTGTGGCTAATACTGTGCGCGTTGCAAAATCTATTGAAAATATATAATTAATGAAAGAATTTTTAAAATAAAAATACGTTATTGTATTTATTACGTATTTCTTTTTCCTTCCTTTGGAATACATGTACTCGTGTGTATGAACGTATATATAAACATATAAATGTATATGTATGAACGTATATATATATATATATATATATGTATGTATGTATGTGTGTATGTATATATGTATGTATGTATGTATGTATCCGAAAACATCGACGCTTCTGTTAAACACGTCGCGACATGTCCGATCTGACCGTACATATATGCAATGTATAGGTAGTGTATAAGGCTTTTTTCAATCAATCGTAAACTTCAATTACGAGCGTTAAGACATGGACCGAGTAAAAGAATATGCATTGAAAATCAAGAGAGAAAGGAGTAGTGTCTCTTCTCGCCAAGTCCACTGAAGGTGGAAGAAAAAGCGAGATATTGGGAATGTCCTTGGGGAAAAAATAAAGTCGCCAACGTGCTCATCATCAATGTCATTAATGTCATCGAAATATAAATCATATAAACATTGATAAACAAAGAAAATACATAAAAAGACGTGATACATTAATAAATTCGCAACAAAGAAAATACGTAGAAAAAATCTGTCGCAACACGTTCACAATTCTTGGAAACGTGGAAGAGATTATCTCTTCTTTGATTCTAGAAGTTTTTACCATATGCGCAATTACGCGGATGCAATCAGTCTTGCGATACCCGCTTGTACAAACGGTTGAAAATATTTTTCGCTAAAGACAGCAATGTATCATACAAAACGAAGGACTGCAATAATATGTAAGTTTCAACGTTCTATACACAAAAGAAACGTTTTTTAATATTATGTACATACACAGCATGAAGCATTGTGCGGTGCGTTTACTGAACAGACGTTACGATCTGACAGTTACGGGCTACAAATTTTTGGAAATTGGAATTAACGTTGGTCTACCGAGTTATGTGGAGATCGCCCTGGAAGATGATCACGGACACGATCTCTATCGAAATGTGGAAGGGCCTCTACGAGCAGCGACGGAATATTTACAAGATGCTGCGAAACGACTACAAGGATAATTTTATAAGCGTTGTACGCTAACCGTCAGAGTTTGCACGCTGAATGCTACGCTCGTACATCTCGATGCTTCATCCGTACGATGACTGAAATGACGGTTACGCCATATTTTCGAGTTTTACTCGATGTATCGATATAAATTCGAATGATTAGCTCGTCGATACGATCGATGTCAAGTATACGCGATTCTTCAACATCGCTTCCGAAGACTCTGTACGCGATAACGATATCTTCAAT
>Ga0157363_1005843_pt1 | contig 11536 bp, 8 predicted proteins | sample AttsexASBM1_FD_111477 | JGI IMG/M metagenome (GOLD analysis project Ga0157363, IMG submission 111477) | Fungus gardens microbial communities from leaf cutter ant in Ribeirão Preto, State of São Paulo, Brazil - Atta sexdens ASBM1 | ecosystem: Host-associated > Fungi > Mycelium > Unclassified ...
CTTCCAGGTCACGTGCTCTCCATCCGTTGTAGACTAATAATTACTACTGTCCTATTCCTGTCCACTAATCCTAACCCTAAAGTCTGTCCACACACTCGTCTTATAACATATAGCATATTAGCCTTCTAACCAAGATTCATAGCATTTATTAGTAGTCACTTGAAGTTGTCATTATTATTTTCATAGTATTATAGTCTAGTGCAAACATATACAAACTTCTTAATAGTATATCTTTTTTTTATCTCTATTGATTTATAAGCTCTTCACTAATAAATATGTTATAAACTTTATTCAACTTGTATCTTTGCAACTACTAGACCAATTCTCACAAACCAAGTTGCACTAGAAAGCTCCAAATAAGAGCTATCTGCATAAATATCGGACAACAGATTACTGAGATATCAGACCATCAGTAATCAGAAATATTTGTTGGTTATTGTAAGAAGATTAGTCTTACTTGGGAAGTTGTAAGTACTTAGGAACTCCAGATAATATTTAGGGAAGGTATTCTACCATTACATTACTATCATATATACTATAGTAGAATGGACCAAGCACATGGTCTGTGCACTTGACTAATCAATATCTACAACTATAATTAACTAAATAACTATAGTACTACTATAATAGACTAGACAATAGGGATCAGGATAATATAGAAGCAGTTATTAGTCCATCAGGACCTAGTCTAGGTAATGATCAGTCTAAGAGTATAACTAAGTCTCTGTAGAGTAGATCTAAACTTACAGTATTGCTATTATCTCTTAACAGCTATTATCTTAGAAATAGCTAGATGTTCTAGCTTGTATTGGAAAGCACTTATCAAACCATAACTAATGATATGTGGTACATTTCATAGTGATAAGTATTTACAGAGATACAAGCATATTGTAACAGAATCTGTCTTTTTATATAACTAAGTAAAATTCTTCAATCCTGAAACTTGCAAAATTTGTAATAGACTTCTTTATCTAGTACTACAAAACTCTGCCACAGGACATATGGACTTTGTTACTATAACCACTGAGTTCTATACTTACATACTACCTTTCTGAAAGATCTCTTAGATTATTACTTACTATTTTAAATATATTCTATCTTTTTGGATAATACTTCTGTCTAGATTTCGGACTATTTATGTTAGCTTAGCATTGTTCTGCTAGATTACAATAGACTATAGAATATTTAGAATCATAGCTGTTAGAGTAACTAGCAAAGTTTATATAGTTATATAGAGTTTCCAATTTTCAGAAAGTCTTAAGTAATATTGACACGACCAAAGAATGACAGTATATAGATAGTTATAAACTGTTTTGGAAGCATTTAGAAGATTTCTAAGAAAGAAAAAAAGCTCATAATATCAATACTCAGAATAAGATAGTATTGGAATATTAAATAATGTTAGGTGAGATTCAATAGTAAAAAGTAGTGGTGTTGACTTGAGAATTCTATAGAGTTCAGCAAGGTTTAAGAACTACTGATTAATAGGAAATGAAAATTTTGTCAAGTTTAGTATAAGCATAAACAATGTTTAAACACTTGAATTTTTTATAAAGACTAGTTTTCTTATAGTAGTCATCTTTGAGGAACCTCATCCTATTCTTTCAAGTTCTTCTAAAAATAGATTATTCTAGTACATATTAATATAGTGATATAATTGGTTGCTTACTAAAATTAGCCCCATACATACTATGTCAGAGTTGTGAATAATAGACTTAATTATATTTTATTTTATTTTATTTTTCCACTTTTATTTTAATTTTATATTTGGTTTTTGTTTCTATTTTCCATATTTGAACTTAGGTAGTAGAGTGTGAGATTTCTCATGTCCATGTGGCATATATCCTATTGAAACAAAAAGACATATACTACATGAATGTAATAGATTCAACAAATACTGGAATCCTAGAAGGAACACTATTGCTCACTTTGCTCTATTTCTCCAACTTAATTCTAGTGCTTTTTCTTTCTAATTTGTCACTAATTATCAGTAGTACGGTTAGCACTACTATATGGTTTCAGATTTTATTTGTTTTTTCTTTTTTTTTCTTTCTCTTTTTCTGTTTTCTTTTTCTTTTCTTTCTTTTTTCACTTCATGTTGTCCCTGTCTACATGTATGTAGTTACAAAGTAGCTACCATGGTCTGTCTTCACACTCTGTGTAATAAATTGTTGATTTAGAAAAAAAGTGTGATGTGATGCACTTCTTTCTCTTATACTACCATCTTGTATAGTAGTGTATAACAAAAAATTAGTGAATATATTATTTCCTTTTGCTACAAATATTTCAAACAACTCAAGAATACCCTTTACAAAAATACTAATAGATATTAAAATAGATCAACCTAAAGGTAGATCAACTTCAAATAGTCCTAATAGTTCTAGAAAATCTTCTACACTGTCAAACATGTTGTTTGTAGCCTATACAAATAAAGTTTAAGCTCTAGCTAATAGTGTGGGCAGATCAAGTTAAAGATAAAAATTTTCAGAGCTCTTCTCTCTCCTATATGACTCAAAACTCTGAAAGGAGAACTGTGTACTCACATATTCAAATGTCTCAACTATAAAGATGACCATCAAGCTGAACTATTTGTTTTGGAAGCATAGAACAACAGGAAATAACATAGCAGGAAGACATAAGAGCTCTGATTTCAATTAAAGCTAACTCAATTTGCTCATCTATAGACAGGGGTAAACAATGATTCTGAAATATTTCAGCTTTTTTTTTGTAGAATATTCATAAGAACAAGCTTCTTACTAATACTATTCTAGAAAATGATAAAAACTTTGACATCTTATTTATACAAGAACTGCCTTAGTCAGTTATTCATCATATTTGAAGCTCCACATTGAAGAAGAGAGAAGATCTTATTGGTTCTCCTCATCATTCTTTCTAGATCATATTTGCAAGATTAGCTAACTTCAATAGCAACTATCTAAGAGTTATTACATATATCAACATAAAACTAATTAGTCTTTGCTTTTTGATGAGGAAAGATATATTTAGATGATCATCAGAATGCCTTCAAGTATCTAAAGAATACTGATGTAAATTTAAACAATGTCCTAATTATGACAAGAGACTTTAACATCAGAAATAATGATTGGAATCTATTTTATCCTTATTATTCATCTCATACAGATACTCTGCTTGAAATAGCTGACAGTTTAGGTCTTGATTTATCCACACCTATCAACCCTGGTCCTACTTGATTTTTGGATAACTCTTAAGATTCAAATTCAGTACTAGACCTTATATTTCTCAGAATAGGGTTGGAGGAATTTAATAACCACTTGATTTTTCTAGACCTTCAAAGCCCATTAGATCATGCATCTCTATCAGTGTCTATTATTGTGGAGGAAGAATTTATTCAAGAGAAAAAACAATCAATTGTTAGAAATAGTGATAAAGAGAAAGAATTTGTCAATAAGCTCAGATGTAAGATGAATTCTGTAGAGATAACTAATATTGCCAACTACAAAGAACTTGAATGTGCTATTCAGGAATTTTCTTTGACTATAGAAGATCTTTAGAACAAAATTTCTAAACTAATCAACATCACTAGAAGATTAAAATCTTAGTAGAACAAAGAATACAATAGAGATCTTACCATATATCATATGTCCAAAATTAAAACTGATTGGATAAAGTATAAAAATACAGTCAAAATAGTGAAAAGACTCTTTTTTGACAGCAAAATTCAAGAAATCATGTCATCTAACAAGAAACTATGGGACCTTATGAATTGGGTTATAAAATGCAATTTACCTGCCATATAGACTATCAAGTTTAACAGCCTTCCATGTAATCATTTGAACAATCCATGGAATGTATTCTACCAATCACATAATTCTGTTAAAAACTGTCCTATTAATCCCCATATTCTTGATGAAATTTCTTCATGCCAACAAATAGAGTGGCCTCTCTTTTCTATTACAGAACTCAAATATACTGTTAATAAATGCAGTAGTTTAGCTATCCCAGGTCCAGATCATATATTGTGAACCCATCTTAAAAAATACTAAATAATGACAAATATTATTCTAATATTGTTAAAATAGCAAATGTATGTATCAACTTCAGCTACTGGCCTACTTACTTCAAAAAGTCAATATCCATCATTATTCTTAAACCAGATAAACTCTCATATGACACTCCAAAAGCATTATATCCCATTGTTTTTCTTAATATACTAGAAAAACTAATTGAAAAAGTAATAAGCAGTAGACTTCAAATTTATACTATTACATCCAATTTCATCCATTCAAGCCAGTTAGAAGGCATCAAGCAGTACTTAACAACAGATGCTGGAATTTTCTCAACTCATCTCATATACACAAGATAGGTATAGGATCTTCATACAAGTATTCTTGTATTTGACATAGCATAATTCTTTCTTTTCTTAAATTATTATCTACTCCCAATGATTCTAACCAAAGTGGGCTTAAACTCTAATATTTCCCTTTTTTTCTCTAATTACTTAATTAATAGACAGACTAAATATATTTGGAATAATTTCACTTCAACTTTCTTTAATGCTGATATTAGTGTTGGATAAGGCTCTACTCTCTCTCTTATTTTATCTGCTCTTTATATTGCTCTGATTTTCCATATTCTAGGAAAATGAACAAAATTTTTGATATTTGGACCCATATTTATGTCATACAAATATGGAATGTTCCCATTTCCAGCAGTTTTTGCATTGAAAAATGCCTGTATTCATATTGGTTCCTCTAACAGTAGTGATATATCAACCAATGGTAAAGTATCTGTTTATGAGCATTTTAGCTTTTGTACTATTTTGGAAATCCCAAATGTCAACCCATATGATAGCCATGTCTGATTTGGGAGACATTTTGATAATATATGGACAAGATTCTAGAATAACATTATTGAAGATATGAGTTTTTTGAATAACCCTCTCAACAATATCTGTGGTAATAGAGAGATCATTATCTTCAATATAATATGGAATACCTAAAATTTTCATGTAAGACTTTGATTGGAAGAGCCTAGAGCTTATAATATTGCTTAAATCTACATTATTCAAGTCTTTCACATACTTTTCTATAATGTTCAAATCCAATGTAGCAGCTATATTATTAGTTGTGATAATAACACCTTTGTTAACAGACCATTCCAATTTCTTTTATTTCACTTGTTGATAATGGTCTTTTTATTTCTTTCCTCTTCAATCAATTTGGACTTGTCATTGAATATGATAAGTCTGAGGTTTTTCATTTCTCTAGATTAACAAATAACTTTAAATCCTCTCCTCTGGATCTAAGACTTTTAGAAGGTACTATAGTCAGACTAAAGGACACCTGGTGATACTTGGGATTTTTCTTTGATAGAAAACTCTTATTTTGATACCATACACATTACTACACTAACAAAGTGTTGTCTGCTATTAAAAGTATAGAAATACTAGAAAATTCAACAAGAGGATTATTATCAGTATACAAATAAATTTTATTCTGTATATATATATACTTCCTATTATGTTATATAGTCTTCAGCTCTGTTATTACAAAAGAACATCATTATACCATCCTTTCAAAGATTTGAAGAAGATGCAAAGAAGAGCAGCTCTTTGGATTACAGGTATTTTTTAAATATTACCCTCATAGGGAATAGAGGCTATCACTAGTCTTATTCCATTCATCTTTATCTTAACAAATTAGTAGTCAACACCATCTCAGAATGTTATCTCTTTCTAGACAATATGCTATTAACTCTCTCTTGGACAAACATTATTCTAAGAGAGCTAAACCCCATTACATGGCAACCTCTTAACTCACAGCCAAACAGCTATCAAAAATCAAGAGTCCTATAGTAGACACCAACAATCATTTGAATGAGGTTTTTTATTCCTTAGATAGTTTAAACAAAGAACTTTTTCTAGGTTTTTGTCTGATTGATTCTTTTCCTAATTGTTTTCCTTTTCTGGCAGCAAACTAAAAAGACCCTAAATTGTTAACTGTAAAATAGAACAAATTAGACAACATACACAAAGACTCTCTTATTGAACAGGACATAGTACCTATTATAGCAGATACAAGTATTAAAAACAATATAGCCACCATGATTTCTCATACTTGCAGAGGACAAGAAATCATTGCCAAATGACTCATCATACAACCAATATTAATTCTACTGAAGTGGAACTCTTTACTATCAGGTGCAGAATCAACCATACTATTTATTTACTAGATGTCAATCATATCATTATCATCATAGATGCTATCCTATCAGCCATACATATTTTTGATATGTCAATTTATCCATACTAGTTATACTTCATTGCTATATTAAAGGATTTAAAGAAATTCTTCAATAAGAACCCCAACAACATCATTGAAGTTTGAGATTGTATAGATAACATCAAGTGACTTCTACATATGCTAGTTGACAAAGAAATGAAGTGCTTTAAAATTGACCCTGTACTTTCAAGCAAATCATCATAGGAATTCAGTGAAAAAGAAGAGTGTAGCTTCATCATTTAAAAATGGCAGATGATTTTCTAAGCATCAGAATCCAAAGAGAGAAAATTTCTTGAGTTAAATAACAATGACAACATACTAATTTGTCCTACTTATACCAAGAGTAGATACTGGTTGAAACATTTTGGCTTCTTAAATTCATTATGTGCTCAACTCACCAAACTGGTTATGAATTATGCATCAATCAGTAAATATAGGCTTAGGTTTTTTCCCAAAGAATTCATTGTATGTTCTTGTGGTAATTATCCTATAGAGATAAGAAGGCATATTCTATTTGAATGTCTGCAGTACAGAAAATCTTGGAATCCAAAGAAAAAGTCTCTGAAAGATATTCTAACTTTCCTAGAGTTCAATCCTAGAACATTTTGCTTTTAGAAGGGCTATCAGACACAGTTTATACTAGGAGAAAAATTTCACAGATTTGGCTTAGAAAGGTATTGAGTATGAAAACTCCATAAATTGAGCTTAGTGATATGGACTTGTTAGAATGATCTTGGCTTTAGCTTATATGCTATACTATCTGTTTATCATATGGTTGCAACTTCAAAGAAATAGATAAAGTCTAAAATGAAGTTGAGTACTGATTTGGTATAACTACTAGTCTTATATATAAGTTGAATATAGAAGATGCTTAGGGTTTTAGTATATTACCTCAAGTAAAGGTTTCAGTAGTGAGATACTAATAGGGGTTAGATAGGAGAACTCTGCTATGGAAGACTGAGTTTGATAGGAGTATTACTATCATAAAAGACTAGATACTAGGTTGTTATATCATTGCTACAGAGATATGTTGCAAGAAGAATGACTATCATAGAAAATAGGCTTGTCTTATTATAATGATAGCATCATTATAGAGACATATCTTCAGAATAGGTAGACTTGACATGTGATAGTATTTCTCTCTTAGAACTGAGCTTTCAAAGTCCTATCAAGTTTATCTAAAGAATTTATAATGGTGCCTAGGTCAATAATAAATAAATAAGAAGAAATCTTTTTATATTTTCTCTGTATCATCATATCTTCTTCTCTGTCTTTTGATATCTCATGAGCAGACACTGAAATTGTTATAATTCAATAACCTTAGAGTTGACCAAAGAAAAAAACCTTGTATCAGGGTTAACACAAGAGAATTTAATAGAAAGCTCTGTACAAAATTTCTATCTTATATATTAAAACCTAATTGTCCATGCTCTACTACTCTAACCTACCCTAAATAACCATGTGAGATCAATATGTATATAACATGTTGTATGATGTCATTTCTTCTAGAATCTTCTACCTCCTTCTATTGTATCATATGAGCATATACTGATATACTGATATGACTGTAACAGTATCATAGTGTGATATTTTGTGATAGTGACTTGTAATGTTATGCTAAACCCTAACCCTGAGTTCAAAACTAGAAAAATAAATCAAAATCAAAATAAATAAATAAAATTAAGTCCACTTTGTGGAACTCTGACAGAAATGCTTGAACAGGAGTACTTAGAGTTGCTATAACAATACAAAAAAAAGCAAAAGCTTCAAGCCTACCTAAAAGAGATAGTAGAAGCTTATTGTATTAAGCAAGTTGTATAGAAGATGAGGAAGGCCACTAAGGCTAAGGTACAGAAGAAGGCTGAGAAAAGAAAGTGTATAGAGAAGAAAAAGAAGAGAAAATAGTTGGAGTATTTGAAAAAACTCTAAGATGAGATTTTGGTAGAGGATATCACACTTATAGAGAGCACTGAGACCTTCCAGATTGCAGAGTATAAATGCAAGGAAGTTGCCAACATCTCCTTAGAAGATGAGGTTATACTATAGCTATCCAAGAAAGCAAAAGGAAAACAGCTAAAGAAGTACTGTGGAGATACTACTCTAAAGATAGAGGATGATAATCTCTATAAGAGATGTATATGTACCAAGCAAGATTACTTGGTAAATAACTCAAGGTGAGTACAGATGCTTTTTTGTTTCTTTTAATCTGCTAATCATCTTCTTTCTTATAGTGTTATGGAATGCTTTTGATACTAACAATTTTTATTTTATTTTATTTTATTTTTCTGATTTTATATTAATTTTCTTTTCTTTTCTTTTTGATTTTGGGTGACAAAGAAGCATGTGACATGACTGTCACATAATGTGATGTCATAGGCCTAGAACATAGTGGAAGGATCTGGAAGATGATGTCAGGGCATATGTATGCAACATGGTGGCCTTGAGTAAGACATAAGGCGGATATGAGGATGAAGCATGGACATAAGGGCAGGTTTAATTATTGTTAGCATGGACCAGGTATGTTTTGTATATATAGGACTCTAATTTAGCAGAGACTCCTTGTCAAGTTCTCTTGTGAGATTCTCACATTATATCTGATCTAAGAGATTTACTCATTTGTGCTGTCATTTGTTATTGTGATAAGTGGTTGCCACAACATATATTTGCTCTCTCACATGTGCTGAGTACATTGCTATCAAGCAATAGTGCATTCCACACCTTACTACTACCTCCCAAACAATGGTCCCTAATTACAGAGGATAATAAGTGCCATTGAAAAAACACTCTGAGATCTTGTTGAAGAGTACTAAAATATTAGGAAGTCTTTACAGAACCTGATGGAGAGCCAGAAGAAGAATACAGCCCAATTACTAAGGATTGGTATCATAGTCAATTGGAGATGAGATTTGAAGAAGAGTTTGTAGAGTAGTAATAAGAAGGATGAGGAAGAAAACAGAAAATATAAGGATGGAGATAAAAAGAGTTCTAAAGAGGGGCCTGAGGAGAGTTAGAGAAAGATATTAGAGGGAATCCTGTTGTTAGCCTTCTGTTAGAACTCTGGTCTTGTTTTTTTGTTTAGTTGAATATTATTGATGAGGTTTCTATCTGTAACTGTATGAGTAAGAAAATTATAAGATCATTAGAAAATAGAATAAAATTAGAGTCTGAAGATTTGAAAAGGAAAAAATCCTGTAAAAAGTCTATAGATATAGAGGTTAAGTCAGAAACCGATAGAATATACTAATAAAATAATCATAATTTCTATTGAAAGTATGTAGAGACTGGGGATAAAATACACTAGTGTAATTAAAACAATAGAAGTGTACTAGACTTGGTGGGATATGCAATATAGAAATTGGATACCAAGTTGGCAGCACAGATAAGTTTAGAATGTGGTGATCCACTCAGATTTGTCTTTGATATTTTCATACCCCAACCAGATTATCTTGTACAGGAGCTTGCATACCTATTGGTGATTTATTTTAGAGTTCACTATCCAAGAGATTTCATACTTGAGTTTTCCATCAATTATGACCAGTACAGAAACTGGTTGTGTTTTCTTAGGAAAAGTGTTAGATGTAGCAGATTCAAGCATAGAAATATGGAAGACTAGATGAACAGAGTACATAGACTCTGAAAGACAAAGAGTAAATGATAGTATACCAGGATGGAAAATGATTTTGTAGGGTTTAAGATATTTTTTAGAGAGCTTCTTTGAGGGCCAAGTGGTTTTGAAGAACTGAGCCTTCATAAAGACTTTATCACTTACTTTGAAATTGGGTACAGAGAAACATTGCACATCAGCAGACTTCTGATAATGTTATTTGGCCATAGTAATTGGGTATTCTGTAATTCATTGAGGTTTATGTCAAAGTTGCAAGCTTGGAAGGAAGCAATATCATATTCAGGATGAAAAGTAATGTTTGGATGGTATCTCTAATTAGTGAAGAATGGAGAAACACTGGTGATAGCACTTATATTCTAAGAGAACTCTGTAAAAAATAGAAGTTCAGACTAATTATCTTTGGGGTGATAGCCTGAAGTGAAATAAAGTTGTATGTTTAAAGTAATGTCTAAAGAACAGAAAAATTTCAACACAAACTCCAAACCTCTATTAAAGGTAACATGGGAAGAAACACTATGTTTAGAGAACATATGAAGAATGAACAAACATGCTAAGCCTGCAGACATGATGGTGTCATGGGCAGGGATGAAAATTACTTGCTTAGTAAGCTAGTTGACTATAGCCAGGATAGTATCAAACCCAGAGGATAACAAAATTTTCTCAATAAAGTCCATAGAAATAGAATTCTATAGTTATTCAGATATAGGGAGTTGCTTGAAAGATCCATATGACTTGTAACATTATGGTTTAGATTACATACAAGTAACACAGAACTTGTAAAATTGCTGTACATCAGCACAAAGGCTAGGCCAGAAATATCTATGACAAACTAGCTTCAGTGTTTTATTCTGACTGAAATGGCTGGCTAGAATATGATCATGATTATACTGGAGAACACATGTGTAGAGATTACCAGCAGATTGTATATATATTCTGTCATCAAGATAGAGAAGACTGTTAGGTTCTATAGACCATTGATCATCTACAGAGATATTTTTTATAGCAATTGGATTACTAAAAAGTGCTGAAAGAATATCTTAGTGCAGAGTGTCCAGATTAACAATTGTAGCTGCATGAATAAAAGGGAGAAGAAGAACAGTTGTTCATACAGAGACTACAAGTTGTTCTTGAGTGAAGATAGATTTGAAATTGTGAGAGTTGACTGTGGTATAGCCAGTATTCTCTTCTTTTGGGTAGATGTTCTACTGTTTAGTAAGAGTATTTGGTTTGGTGCCAAGATGACTAGGATAGAACCTGATAACAGGGTTGAACTAAGAGAGGTACTCAGACTACTATACTTACCCCTGGGTCAGTACCTTGGTAGTAGAAAAATACTTAAGGTTTTTATGATCTGTAATAATGTTGATAGGATAGACTAGACTCTCTAGGTAGTATTGCTAAATTTTGAAAGCCTCAAAAATGAAAAGTAATTCCTTATTATGTGTGTTATAATTCAACTCTGCCATGATGAAAGTGGAGAAGTGAAAGGCAACCAGATGAACTTTATTTATTTCATTTACAATTGTAGCAAGAGCATAGTCTGAAGTATTAGTTTCCACAATGAGTTCAGCATTGGAAATCTAATGTAAGAAGATAGAAGTAGAGATGAATACTATCTTGAGGAAGTTGAAAGTATCATGATAGGAGA
>Ga0157363_1005844_pt1 | contig 11536 bp, 13 predicted proteins | sample AttsexASBM1_FD_111477 | JGI IMG/M metagenome (GOLD analysis project Ga0157363, IMG submission 111477) | Fungus gardens microbial communities from leaf cutter ant in Ribeirão Preto, State of São Paulo, Brazil - Atta sexdens ASBM1 | ecosystem: Host-associated > Fungi > Mycelium > Unclassified ...
CGCCCCCTCAGCTTTATGTTCAGGAGAGTTGAAGTAAGTGTTGAAGCTTCCGTGCCACGCTTTACTGGTCGGTTTAGTAATAATATTGACCACGCCACCCATTGCGCCGTTGCCATAGAGTGCAGCCGCCGGTCCACGAATCACATCAATACGCTCAATCATTTCCGGTGGTACCCAGTTAGTATCACCGCGTGTATCGCGCTCGTCACTCCAGCCATAGCGAACTGAATTACGGCTGGTAACAGGCATGCCGTCGATCAGTATCAGCGTATTTTCTGGACCCATCCCGCGAATATCGATCTGCCGGTTATTACCGCGTTGGCCACTGGTGGAGTTACCCGTGAGGTTAACGCCCGGTTGCGTACGAATTATTTCGGAGAGATCACGTTGGATAGGGTGTTTCTTAATAGCTTCGCTGGTGATGGTGGAGACGCCTGGAGCTTGAAGCGTCTGCTGGCGAGCGGTTACGACTAATCGCCCTTCAGTCGACTTATCACTGAGCGTGTCGTTGGTATCGGACTCTTTTTTTACGGTTTTATCCAATGATGTGGTATCGGTTGCCGCCACAGCAGTAGCTTGTAGCCCGACAATCATTAAAGGAATAAGGAGCGGACGTATTACTTTTTTTATAACCATGGGTGTATAAAGCGCTAAGCAGGAAGAGAGTGCCAATAGAGTAACCGAATGCATAGTAATGTAAATGATATTGATTAGCATTTACATTTTCTTATCACTCTCCTTGCTTTACACTGTCGCCAGCACTGAACGGAATTATCCAAACTGTTGCTGATGACGCTTTTTACGCTGCAGATAGTCGTCATCCTCTCTCAGTTTATCCCATGAATGTTTAAAGATTTTTGCCGCCGCCGCTTTCTCTTCATCGAGTTGATAAGGGAGAATTTCACGATTCTTGTCATATTTTTTACCGCCAGGATGGTTGGCGTAGCGTCTAGCACGGGTATATCCCATCTGTATAAATTTACGCGCCATATCCATTCCCACAAAATCGTCTTGTTTTCGATAATCCTCAAAGAGTTGCATGATTTTCTTAGCAGAGGCGGTTGCACTGGCGACATCTTTGAATCGCCAATAGGGAAGAATTTCACTTTTATAAGGTTCGACCATCAACACTCCCTGTTCCCCTCGCCCTACTTGGTAGCGTTCTGGATGCTTACGAAAATCAATACTTGAAAAATCTTGTTGGTAGTCGAATTTTTTCATAAATCACCACTCCTTATTTACTTGCTATTAAGTATAGGTGAGAGTGATAAGGACGAGCGGGGAATGATTGGATTTGCAAAGTATCTCAAAATAATCGTCTTCACAGATTGTGAATAAATTAGACCTTATCGCGTAAGTATCATTATCCTAGACTTCGCGATGTATTATTTCTAATAATTATTAGATCAATAAGTTCTTTATAAAATCGCTATCCAATAATGATAAGGGTATAGACATAATAAGCTGAGTCGATCTGTTCATGTTATAAGATGTTTAAACCCTATCTTAATTGACCGAAGGGAAACTCGATGAATGATATTAACGCTTCAAGACTGGAATATCGCAGCTTATCTCACAGTGATTGGCCATTTTTCTTGGCTTTAAATTCTGATCGTCGAGTGATGTCTTTTATCAGCGATCCCCTTGATGAAGAAACAATCCGCCGCTACTACTTTGAACCACGTTTACAAGCTTGGGAGAAAGGTAGTAAACACTGGCTTTGCCTGGTGATCAGCGAAAAAGACACAGGCAAACCTATTGGTGTAACGGGTTTTATTGAACGTCGTGAAGGCATCGCTGAGGTGGGATTTATTCTCAAACCTGAGTACCAGAGGAAAGGTTACGGAAGCGAGTCTTTAACAGAGATGATTAAATTAGCCTTTACCCATTATAACTACCATAAAGTCATCGCCACCGTGACGTCAGGAAATGAAGCCTCACGTAAAACGCTCATAAAATGCGGATTCCAACAAGAAGGCAGCTTAAGAAAAAGCTATTATCTGAATGGGCGCTGGCAAGATGACTGGCTGTTTGGATTACTCAAAGAAGAGACCCACTATTGATAGTTAAATAATCATTAACGTATCGATAGGTTAACCAGCAAATCACGTTAAGAGCTCAGGTAATGAATAAAAGTAAGATAGGTATTTTAGCGGGTATGGGGCCACGATCCACCGCCCCTTTTCTCGAAAAAGTTATCGATGAATGCCAACGGCAATATGGGGCAACCTATGATATGGATTTTCCCGAAATTCATATTATTTCTCTACCGACGCCTTTTTATCCTGGTAGCGCGATTGATTCCGCGAAGATGATTGAAGCTTTGCAGAGAGGGATTACCGATCTAGTAAAGAGTAACGTGAGTTTACTTTCAATCCCTTGTAATCTTGCGCATTGTTATTTTGACGAAATAAGCGAGGTTTCACAGGGTATCCCATTATTACACATCGCTGACGCACTCTATTCTTTTCTACCCCCCCCGCCATCAGCTGTCTGTATACTTGCCACCCTCCCCACCCTGGAATCCGGTTTTTATCAACAGAGGCTGGCTACCAAGGGGATCACTCTTGTCGATTCCAAGGTGTTAAGGGAAAAGACAACGGCTCTCCTTCCAGTGATTAAAGCTGAGGGCTACCACAGTGACCGCGTTCACGCTTTGTGGCAGGAAATCATCACTGAGATAGTAAAATTAGAAATTAATGAGGTTATCATCGCCTGTACTGATCTTAGTCCTCTGACCACTATAACCCATGGATACTCCATCACCTTTATTGATTCGATGGCGGCTTTAGCGGTGAAAACAGTCAGTGAGTATTTACGTCAAAGAGAGGAGCTGCCATGAAGGTAATGAAAGAACTGAAGGCAAAATATCCCAGTGCACTCGCTTGGGGATTTGGGGATAGTGCTGCAATGGCAGATGAACTTTCCCATCATATCGTCGCTGGGCGTAAAACCGCTTCCTGCGGTTCACTTGCTGCCTACCTAAGTGAGGAATTACCTCCCACTGTGGGGAGCTACCATATTATCCTCAATGGTCGCGAAGAGCCCGTTTGTGTAATTCGTATCATTGCGATGCGGATTGTGACGTTCGATAAGGTAGAGGCTGAATTTGCCTATAAAGAAGGCGAGGGTGATCGTAGCCTGAATTATTGGCGACAGGAACATGAAGCCTTCTTCACCCGAGAAGGAAGCTTCAGCCCAACTATGGAGCTTGTCGCGGAAGAGTTCGAATTGGTGGAAGTTGTCTAAGATTATTTCAAGAGTAGCTTTAGCCCAAGCAAGCCTAATAGCCCTGCACTAAGACGATCTATCGTCACTTTGCAGCTTAGGTAAAAACGACGCAGGGTAGCGCGACTTAGGATCAAGGCGACAAAAATAAACCAGAAGAAATCGATTAAAAACGTCATTCCCGGCACCATAAAATAGAGCGTCGTCGATAAATGAGTTTCGAGCAGTGGGGTAAATAGGCTCGCAAAGACAATGGCCGTATTAGGGTTACTGAGTTGCGTAAACAGTCCACTGAAAAAAGCTTGGCGGAAGGTCAGCACAGAGATAGTTGAAGGCTTGCCTTTTGCTCGTGGTTTTTGACGTAACATATTGACGGCGCTGACTAGCAAGTAACCGCCGCCCAGAACTTTCAAAACATTATGCAGTTCCGGAATCATTGTTAACACTGCATGTAACCCTGACAGAGCAGCCAGTGCAAAAACCATTGCCCCAGCCCCTAAGCCTATGGCCACTCCGAGTGAAGCGGAAAAAGATGAGGAGAGCGCAACGCGGGTAGCGAGCAAAAAACTCGCACCGGGGCTCATTGCGCCAACGGCAATAGCCAAGGCGATCGTACCAAGCTGAAATAATTCGCTGTTCACGTTTCCCCTCAGTTATTTTTTTTAGATTAGATGCGTAATCACTTATATCGGTTGATAACCCTGCCAAGCTGGACGGTCGAGTTGCCCCTCAGCCATTGGGGTTAAGTGCAGATAGCCCTCCCCAACTTTATCGAGTAATAAGCAATTATCAACGTCTTTGAGGTTATCTTTATGCTGATGCGCTGCCCCGGATAATAAACGACTTAATGCCTGTTTTTTTGCCTGCTTCGCATCTTCAGCGACAAAAAGTCCAAATTCATGGAGCTCAGCCAGCGTATCGGAACGGTAAGCTCCGACATTGACGAAAAAAAGCTTCTGTGACGTCGTCGAGGGGGTAGCTTGTAAACTCACACTGTAGCCATCAACCCACGTAATCTGGGTGTAGCCATCAAGATGAACTTTATTTTTATCCCCAAACCATGCCTTTTTTAACGTTGGCCAGGCTTCCTCAGGCGTGTTGGCTGCCACAAATTGAATATCATGGACTTCAATATTCGACTTCCCGGCATTCCCCCCAAGATAGAACATATATAAATTCACTCAAATCTCCCAATATCGACTCGATTTCGTCTCGTATTTTGTATAATTGCCGCTTAGTATAGTGACTATAAGAATATCCTATTACAGCCATTTAAAGAGGATCGTATGGCGCAACCTTCGTACCAGCCCCCCTCACAGCGTCAGTATTATCACGAATTTTTACGCGGTGCGACAACGGTCATTCCGGTAATGATTGGTGTGCTTCCTTTTGGTCTATTATTAGGCGCTCAAGCGGCTCAAAAAGGATTGACTGTCGGTCTATTAAGTATGATGACCGGCTTGAATTTTGCCGGGGGATCAGAGTTCGCCGCGGTTGCGCTATGGAGTTCCACCCCACCGCTCATCACAATTGTCTTGGTTAGTATGCTAGTAAATAGTCGCCATTTAGTAATGGGCGCCGCCCTTGCGCCCTATATTAACCATCTGCCTCGTCGAAAAGCTTTAGCCGCATTATTCTTTATGTGTGATGAAAATTGGGCGCTCGCCATGGCAGATGCCACCCGCCGCCGTGCGGCAGGACAAGAACCCGCCTTCAGCTTGAGCTTCTATTTAGGTTTGGCGGTTACCCTTTGGACAGTCTGGCTAATCTCGACCACCTTAGGGGTAATACTGGGGCCTGAGCTCGGTGATATAAGCCGTTGGGGCTTTGATATGGCTTTTCCTGCGGTATTTTTTGTTTTACTAAAAGGGATGTGGAAAGGGTTGCGCTGTGCAATCCCTTGGCTAGTGAGTTTACTCAGCGCTGGCTTTGCTTATCATTATTTGCCGGGGGCGGCCTATGTCCCGATTGGCGCTATTACCGGTATTATTACTATTGTATTAATGGGAGCTAAGGTGTGAATATTTTACCTGTCGCGACCATTTTACTGATGGCATTGAGTACCTACTTTACCCGCATTATCGGCTATTTATTACTCCGTAATCGCCAACTGAGTCCTCGTATGCAAGCCGTAATGGATACTGCCCCCGGTTGTGTATTAATCACTATTATTTCGCCCTATTTTGTCACCGATAAACCCGCCGATCTTCTGGCGTTAGTCATTTCACTCTTTGCAGCATCACGCTGGGGCCTTTTACCCGTGGTGGTTATTAGCGTGGTAAGTACAGCGGTGTTGCGGTTTTTATTGTAGTGGCAAAAAGAGAGGGGCATTGCCCCTCGTTGAAGTTTTATAAACTCTCTCTGGCCATGATGACGTTAGTCGATATTTAACTACTTTAGGGTTTCACGGACTGTTTATATCTCTTCAGGTCTCTTGATATTTCAACGGCCAAAGAGACTAACCAATGGTTAGAAACCCGATAAGATCACTTTACCCTTGGCTTTACCCGATTCGATTAGTTTATGTGCTTGCGTCAAGTTCTCAACATTAATAGGTCCCAATACCGTATCCAATGTCGTCTGCACTTTCCCCTCCTCAACCAAATTCGCAAGCTGATGTAAAATCTCGCCTTGTTGCGCCATGTCTTTCGTTTCAAACATAGCGCGAGTAAACATTAACTCCCAGTGGGTGGAAATAGCTTTAGGCTTTAACGGCACGATATTGAGGCTTTCTGGGTCATCAATTAAGCCAAATTTACCTTGAGGGGCAATAAGGTCTGCAATCTGCTGCAGATAAGTCTCTGTCGCGTTTGTTGAAAAGACATAATCTGGCTGGGCTAGCCCCAATTGCGTCAATTGTTCCGTTAGCGGTAAATGATGATTGATCACATAGTCAGCCCCTAATGCTTTCACCCAATCTTGAGTCTCCGGGCGAGAGGCGGTCGCAATCACTGTCATCGCTGTCTTGGCTTTGAGTAATTGAATGGCAATTGAGCCGACACCGCCGCCGCCGCCAATAATCAAGATAGACCCACTCGACTGATGAGTGATACCGAAGCGATCGAATAACATTTCCCAAGCCGTTAGCCCAGTAAGAGGAAGTGCCGCCGCCTCGTCGTCAGACAGTGATTTCGGGGCGAGACTAATGATCCGTTCATCAACCGCTTGATATTCAGCATTACTACCTTCACGGGTTAAATCACCGGCATACCAGACTCGGTCACCCGCAGTGAAGTTTTCGACCTCGCTACCGATTTCAACCACTTCTCCCACCGCATCCCATCCTAAGATGCCTCGAGAATGTGTCGGGATCGCTCCGTTCCTAACTTTGGTATCTACCGGATTGACCGATATTGCAGAAATTTTTACCAATACATCCCGTGTATTAAGCTCTGGGCGTGGGGTTTCAATCTCAAATAATTGATCGGTGGCCTGACCCGTTGTTGGGGATAAACACGATATCGCCTTCATTGTAATCTCCTGTTGTTTTCCCCCATAATAGTTCAATAAAGAAATTCGGTTATACCCACACTTTTGGGTACTAGTTACATAAAAGGTACTATTGGATGGCTAAAATCAAACACTCAAGATTTGACTGCACACCAGGTTGTTCGGTCGAAGCAGCAATAGGCCTATTGGAAGGAAAATGGAAAAGTATCGTCCTGTGGCATTTACTTACGGATGAAGTGCTGCGGTTTAGTGAACTTCGCAAACGAATCCCGGTTGTTACCCCTAACGTACTGACTCGACAATTACGAGAACTGGAAGAAGATGGGCTGATCGTTCGTAAGGTGTTTGCCGAAGTCCCCCCACGAGTCGAATACCGTTTGTCGCCCTTAGGTAAAACCTTGGCTCCGATATTAGAAGCCTTAAAAGCCTGGGGTGACGAAAATATCGACCTCTACGGCAAGGCGATTCAGAAATAATGTTGAGTAATATAACCAATTGCTTAGGTTAAATTGGGGGGGGAATTTAGGTACGGATTTCAACTTAATACCTAAATTTTAAAAACTTGGTGTTATTGTCGCAAACTTTACTATCTGACGATGTTAAATGTGGGATGGATATAAAACGAGTTTACTCATCTCTATTCAGTTAATTCATATCTTTATGCTATAGCGGACAACATCCTCAAGGACAGCCAACTGATCGTATAGTGCTCGCGCTGGGTTTGATTCGCGTGTGCCCCAATAAACTTTCGCCCATGATTTGTCCTTAGCCTCGTTACGGATAGCTTCTATAAGCGACCTTCCTGCGCCGACACCTCGACTTTTTTCGTCAACAAACAAGTCTTCCAGATAGCATATTGGGCGAGTTACCCAGGTCCCTTCGTGTAAAACAAACATGGCAAACCCGATAATACTTCCATCCTTTTCAGCAACTCTACACATCAAGGGAGAATCTGAAGACAAAGCACGATTCCAAGTAGATAAGGTGATTGCTCCATCTAGATCACATCCTGCAAAGGTTAGATATTTCCTCCATAAATCGATCCAAGCTTCGTAGTCTTTTGCTTTAATCTCACGAACTTTAATACCCATCTTTTTATCCTCATATCAGTTTTCAAATACCTGGTAGTAAACACCCAATATTTTGTAATGTTAACTTTTTCGATACGCTTTTTTATATAAGGTGATATTGCGCGCTTTACTCAAACGCTCTCAGAATTAGAATAGCTTAGATAAGTACTGAGCCTATGAATCATTACCTACCCAAGTAACTAGCGGCTGATTTGTCCCCATTAAAAAAGCTCAGTCTGCTTTCAAACAGCAAAACTGAGCTTTTCATTTTATAACTAGTTTGTCATCCAATAACCAAAGCACTATCCGCGCTTAGCTTTACTCTACCGTCACCGATTTCGCTAAATTACGAGGTTGATCGACATCTGTTCCTTTAATCAGCGCAATATAGTAAGAAAGCAGCTGCAGTGGGATGGTATAGATGATCGGAGCAAGCACCTCTTCGACATGTGGCAGAGGAATAATTTTCATATTTGCGCTATCGCTAAAGCCGGCATCTTGATCGGCGAAGACATAGAGTAAACCACCGCGAGCCCGTACCTCTTCAATGTTGGACTTTAGCTTTTCCAGTAGTTCGTTATTCGGCGCAACAATAATGACCGGCATATCGGCATCAACTAAAGCCAAGGGTCCGTGTTTTAGCTCGCCCGCTGCATAAGCTTCAGCATGAATATAAGAGATCTCTTTAAGCTTTAATGCCCCTTCCATGGCGATAGGGTATTGATCGCCACGACCTAAGAACAAGGCGTGATGTTTATCAGAAAAATCTTCCGCTAGACTCTCAATGTTCTTATCTTGCGAGAGTATTTGTTCAATACGCCCCGGTAAGGCTTGTAGTGCATGAATAATCTCGTGTTCCACCGCTTCAGGCTTACCATTCAGGCGAGCCATCTGTGCCACCAGCATTAAGAGTACGGTTAATTGGGTAGTGAACGCTTTGGTCGAGGCGACGCCGATCTCGGTACCCGCCTTGGTCATTAGCGCCATATCCGACTCGCGTACCAAAGACGAGCCGTTGACATTACAGATTGTCAGCGCGCCTAAGTAGCCAATCTCTTTGGATAAACGAAGGGCTGCAAGGGTGTCCGCCGTTTCGCCGGACTGCGATAAGGTAATCAGTAGGCTATCGGGACGGACCACCGATTTACGGTAACGAAATTCCGAGGCTATCTCGACATCGCACGGAACACCAGCAATAGCCTCAAACCAGTAACGGGAGACTAAACCGGAGTTATAAGAGGTTCCACAGGCGACAATTTGAATATGCTTGGCGCGAGAGAGTAGCGCAAGACCTGACTCCCCTAATTCGCTTAGATCAATTAGCCCGTCATGGAAACGACCTTGTAGAGTATTCTTAATCGCGATCGGTTGCTCGTAGATCTCTTTTTGCATGTAGTGACGGTAAAGACCTTTATCGCCAGCATCATATTGAGCAGAAGATTCAATGACTGCGCGAGTCACTGGCGTTTCGTCACGTTGGAATAGGGAGACGGTGCGGCGAGTTACTTCAGCGACATCACCTTCCTCTAAAAAAATAAAACGACGGGTGACCGGTAATAACGCCAGCTGGTCAGATGCCACAAAATTCTCACCGACCCCTAAACCAATCACTAATGGACTGCCAGAACGTGCAGCGACCAGAACTGAAGGGTCATTGCTGTCCATAATCACCATGCCATAGGCACCGCGTAATAATTTAATCACGCGTTGTACCACTTCACGTAAGCTACCACCATGCATTTTCTGCTGCTGGTGGATTAAGTGAGCAACCACTTCGGTATCGGTTTGTGAGGTAAAAACATAGCCATCGGCCAGCAGCGCTGGGCGTAACTCATCGTGGTTTTCGATGATACCGTTATGTACCAGTACAATGTTATGAGAAACATGTGGGTGAGCGTTCACTTCGGATGGAACACCGTGTGTGGCCCAACGTGTATGCGCAATACCAGTGCCGCCCGTGACGGGTTGTTGCTCAACCGCATCCACCAGCGCCTGCACCTTGCCTAAACGACGAACACGCGTTAAATGCCCCTGTTGGTCAGCCACTGCCAAGCCCGAAGAGTCATAACCGCGATACTCTAGACGGCGTAGGCCTTCTAATAAAATTTCAGCAATATCACGTTGTGCTACCGCACCCACTATTCCACACATAACATTATCCTAAACTGTTTGAACGTAAGCCGTTTTTACGAGTTACTTTTCTTTCTTGAGGGCTGCCAACCGGCTTTGCTTAACTGCTCTTTGGGGTTGTAGGCCAACGATGCTGAGGCTATATCACGCATCACCGTGGTACCTGCAGCAATAGTCACGCCGTCACCGACTGTAACCGGTGCAATAAGTTGAGTATCTGATCCCACAAAGACATGATCACCAATCACCGTTTGGTACTTATATTTACCGTCGTAATTACAGGTAATGGTTCCTGCACCAATATTGACATCACTGCCAATGGTCGCGTCGCCAAGATAGCTTAAATGACCAGCTTTCGTCCCTTTACCTAGTTGAGATTTTTTAACTTCGACAAAATTGCCGACATGAACCTCTGCCGCTAATTCAGCGCCTGGACGTAATCGTGCAAACGGGCCGACAGTACAGGCCGTACCGAGCTCGGCACCATCAATCACGCTATAGGGGCTTATTTCTGTGTTATCACCGATCACACTATTACGGAGAATACAGCCAGCACCAATTTTGACGTTATTTCCCAAGACCACATCACCTTCGATAATCACATTGCAGTCAATTTCAACATCACGACCATGAGTTAAATGACCACGAAGATCGAACCGCGAAGCATCACGTAACATAACACCCGCCAATAATAACTGCTCTGCACGGTCGTGTTGATAAATACGTTCTAATTGTGAGAGCTGTAAGCGATTATTCACTCCTTCCGTTTCACTCGGCTTCGTCGGATGAACCGCACAAATTTCACGTCCTTCGCGGTGAGCAAGCTCAATAATATCGGTGATGTAATATTCACCCTGCGCATTGTTATTCGTTAGCTGACTCAACCAACGTTTTAAGTCTCCACCGTTGGCCAATAAAATACCCGTATTGACTTCTTTTATGGTCAACTGATCGGCTGAGGCATCTTTCTGCTCAACAATACCAGTTATTGTATCGTGATCACGCAGAATACGGCCATAACCGGTTGGAGTATCAGTTATGACTGTCAATAAGGCGATCCCACCTTGAGGTTTTGAGGCATGTAAACGGCGTAAAGTATCAGCGGCGATTAGCGGAACATCGCCGTAAAGCATTAAAATATCTTCATCATCACTGAATGCAGGGGCAGCTTGTTGCATGGCATGGCCGGTACCTAATTGCTCAGCTTGATAAACCCAATGCAGGTCGGGGTCGGCTAATTGGCTTTTTAATAATTCGCCACCATGGCCATAAACAAGATGGATTTTTTTTGCTTCAAGGACTTTGGCTGTATCAATGACGTGCTGCACCATCGGTTTACCTGCCAAGTGGTGTAACACTTTTGGAAGGTCGGAATACATCCTTGTCCCCTTGCCTGCTGCAAGGATCACCACACTCATCGCTTTACTAGACATACAGATCCTAATTCGTTTGATTCGCTTGAAGAGATAACCACTTTACTGCACAGGATACACCATATTTCTCTTACCAAAATTAGATATTGTGAAGAAAAACAGCTAAAAAAAATGCCAGCCGGTAAGGGCTGGCATGATTCAGAGCACTAGGCCTGATTACATCGCTTTTTTGGTCAGTTCAATGACCCGCAGCTTGGCAATCGCTTTCGCCAGTTCCGCAGAAGC
>Ga0157363_1005845_pt1 | contig 11536 bp, 8 predicted proteins | sample AttsexASBM1_FD_111477 | JGI IMG/M metagenome (GOLD analysis project Ga0157363, IMG submission 111477) | Fungus gardens microbial communities from leaf cutter ant in Ribeirão Preto, State of São Paulo, Brazil - Atta sexdens ASBM1 | ecosystem: Host-associated > Fungi > Mycelium > Unclassified ...
ATAAGCACTCAACCAGGAAGCACAAAATCTGTCGGATCTTGTCAAAAATTTTGATGGCACGGGACTCGTAAAAATGTAATGTGTGAAAATAGTCCCCTGTTTCAGCACCGCTACTTCTTTGACGATAAATTTCTTGTTAATGACGAATCCCCTTGAAGATTTATAAACGTTGGTATGACGAGCAATTCTTCAAGACTATGCTTCATCCCGATTTTTCTCCCCTTTTTAAAGTTCTTTCTTGTTGACCTTGCAATTTACATAATCTTCCGCATTATGTTGGACAACGGATAGTACTCGATTACACAATCGTGTATGATGAGACAGTAGGAGATATATAGTGGCGAGCACATTCTGCTTACAGTCAAATTCTATACGTACGTGGTGCTCTTGACGAATTCGTTTCATCGCGAGCAATCAATGATCACAAAAGACCCTTTCTCGATAAACGAGAGCACGTTGAGTAGTATTTTGAAGCAGTTATTATTTCATTAATATGCTTTACGAAAACGCGCGTATGTATCAAACAGAACGGCGTATTTCTTTTTGTCAAAATCCAGATTTAAATCGGATAAAATTCTGATCTTAGATATACATTTCACATTACTCAAATTACAATCGTCGAACACGCTAACATTTCGTGACATTCTTTCGACTTTCATTCGATCTGCAGAGCAAAGATAATTCAAATAACAGCAGTCCAATGCTCGCAGCATTGATAATTTGATCTTGTTTAACGCAACGTGAAGCATCCACCACTGCACTTTGAATAATTCAATCTCAGGCTCCGTTACGGGATTTCCCACCAAGCAATTGTAATAGTTGCGCACTCATATCAAAATCAATTCGTAGCGAGCGTTGGCGATCACGCGTTTGTAATCCTCGCAAAAGCTCAATAGCATGTTGAGCGGCATGTTGAATGGAAAAATTAAAGTATCCTTCCTCCGTGTCGGATCTAGAGTTCCATTCTGCGTTCAGGGTAATCAAAGCTTTGTCGTACGTCATTGACACATAATTCTTGATGATAACGTTTCTGTTGCGATCAATCTCCATACTATTGAGTTCATCAATTCCTTCAGCGATCGAAGATTGCCGAAACTAAAATACATGACGCGATTCCCCCTTTTCGCATACGCAATGGCGTGGGTCCCGCGATATTGTTCAGATTTGATGATACCACTCTCGTTTTTGACAAATTTCTTCGACCGATAATGTAGCATGCATAAAAATGCCTCTAAAATACGGAATGCACATACGGTTTGCAAATTGTTGCAGTTGCACATCGATAGTTATATATCTCGGCATTTTTAACAATTCATCGACATTTTTTTTTCTACGCAATACCTTGTCCGCATTTGTAAGGAGCGAGATAAACGCCGCAGCCTTCTATGACTATGCAGTTCTTCTAATGCTGCGCCGCTTTATTATCGTTTACTGCCTTGGCAACTTCTGCCGCGCCACCCAATGACCCGAGAATGCCGAGCAGCGGTAGAATAAGCAGAAACGCCATCGCGTTTCGCTGTCAGAAGTATCTGCTTGTTTTTCTTCTTCTTTTTTGTCAGTTTCAAACCCATACCAATTTTCGTTTTGACCTTCATAGCTGTCCAAACTACTGTGGCTGCGGCTCTCTCTCTGAGAGTCGAATCACTGTAATGATGATAATGAATCACTGTTTCCGCGCCTTTTCGGCAAGTATATTGTTAGTCGCGTGTTGTTCAGCGAGATCGTTGCTGTGCGAATATGTCATGTTCGCGACACGCAGCAGCCAATGAATTAATTTCTTGATCACCTCTAATCAATCGCTTCTCCAATCGCGTTCTCGGACCGCAAAATTGATATCCGAGAATATGTAATTCGAAAGGAAATGCGTTTATCGCATGATTTAATAAGCCTCTCGACGACATCCGCTGCAATTCTTTATCAAAGGCCCCGGATCATCAATATCATATTTGGTGATTCGGTAAATTGTAATGCTTCAAGCACAGACGGTATCGTCGTACCTCCGAATCGATTCGTATATGTTCTGATAATCTGTCTCACAACAGATCTATGCAATTTTCAAACTCGCAGCAATACAATTTTCGGTATGTATTCCAGTTTTTTTAGGTTAAACTGTGCACATTATTCGACACGATAAGAAACATTTTGATTACTGATCGATTTCGCTCTATGTGGTTCTAATAGTCCCGCTCGCGATATCGTTTTCAGTATTTGTGGAAAGAGAAAATGCGCACTTCGTGCGCCAGTTACGGGCGATCAAAGTGACGGCAAAGCGCAAACCGATAAAGAGACACACAAGCGACATGCTACCGTTTCGATGACGCGCCAACACAATCCGTACCCGGCACCTACATGCATGAATCTTCCACACACAGATTCCTTTAGACTCTCATGCCGCGTGATAAGTAATTGTCTTACCAATTGATAATCACGGGCGTTTGATACGGCTCTGCTCCTCCAATGATTCTATAAATTCGTCATATCGCTATTTCCACGCACTGTATTCATCTATAGTACTAAACAGGATAGCTTGCTTAACCAAATTACGCTCCATTGTCACTTGCGCTGTCAAATTGATTAATGACGTTATTTGATTAAATCTTGTTATTTTTATATTATTATGTGTGCTATTTTTATATAATAATGATATCATCGCCTAGATATCTCATGCCCTGAAAAAAATCTTAAATTACGCTAACAAAGCAGCTATAGTTTGATGAAATTGTAAATGTTGCATTTTTGCAGGTGTTGTATCAAATTACATTGATGATGTCATCGCCAAAACATGTTAATGTCCTTAAAAAAATGTCTTGTATTACGCTGACAAAGCAATTGTGTATTAACTGATATTGCACTATTTGATAACGTCGCATTTGTATCAAATTATATTAATGATTATCATTCTTGAGAAATTACGTTAAGAAAGCATTAAAACTTGCAAATTTGCTGAGACTGCAATTTGCGATGTTAGATTACATTAATGTCATCACCGAATTTAAAAATCTTTTGTTATAAAATCTGATGTTTGCATTTTTGATGTCATTGACCGGAACTGGTCCTATAATTATCTAAAGATTTTTGTGAAAAATCAATCTGTGTAAAATGGCTAATCGTATCGCTCCCGCATTTAATTAGCAATCGGAGGATCAGTTTCCGCAATGTGCTTACTTGCATTAATATTTCTTGTCTGATAATGATAATAGGGGATGAGGGTGATGCGAATTCCGGGCCGCTTGTAGCACAGTTACTAGCATGAAGGGCATAAGAAGATACATAACTATGATAAGTCCATATCCGTGTATACTTGCGCATTGTATATCCGTCTATGCCCTCTTCATGCTAATAACCATGCAAGCAGTCCGGAATTCACTCGATGAGGATTATATTGAAGAGGAACGTGATAATTATATATTATCAAAGGATTATACGCTTAAGTAACGAATGAGTCATGGATTTCCTCTATTATAGGCACCTAAAGATGAGTACATTCGAGTCTGAAGGTTTCTCATAACATTGTGGATTTATACGTTCAATTTGAGTGGCCAAGTAAATATTTCATTCATACTTGTTTGTGAAAAATTTTTCTCTATAGGCTAATCCATTATATGTTCTTCTTCATTATAGCGCGTCTTCACGTACAATTTGTGAAGATGGCGACATTCATATTGGAGCGGAGGAGATATTAAAATGTGATATGTAACATAAAATATATATGTAAAAATATATATGTAAAAATAAATAAAATATAGATTAATCTGGATTAACTCTGTGTTCAAAATTATTTATTCTCTTTACCATTTCTTTCTATCTCTGCGACACCGTATTACGCGCCTATCATCACGTTCCTGATACCATTGCATGCGAATGTATCATCGCGCTCTTTAAAATAATAAAAATTATAATTCAGTAAAAATATTTCTGCAAGAATAATCGCATGTAATAAACACTGAAGGAAAGATTACGTAAGAAAAAAATGATGACGCTTGAGAGATAGTAAGTATACATGATAAGTATAACATGCGATGGGGACCATTCGGTGGTGGCGGCGAGGATTGGTGGCGGCAGGAACTGGTGGATTGCGCCTGGCGACCATTGACCCCGCCGCCACGTCTTCACCGCGACGCGGACGCAAATTTCCGTACACTTCCGCTACGTAATTTCCTGCATCGGGAACATTCCTCGTCCCCCGCATCGCAATGTCATCCCGGCGACGTCATCCACTGTGTGATTTTCCTCCTCCTTCTCCTGTGATGTTATCCCCCTCCTCTAATGACATCACTTTCTGTGCCGTCACCCCCCCCCCGTGACGTCATTGTCTCTCCGAGTGACGCCCCCCCCTCCCCCCCCCGCCGATCCCTCCCGCCACAATTACCCCTCTGCCCCTCCCCCCCCCCCCCCTCGAAGTTCCTGAATTAAAACCCGGTCTGTTTATCTACTATACTGAATTTTTATACAAATTTTTTTAATCGCATTTACATCTCCGACGCAGAATGCTTTGGATATAGAAGCCTGTTTTTAGCGTCTGATGCAATCATAACTACTTGTCGACTTGCGCAGTTCTTCTCTATAGTCAGGGACGAAATTACTTTTTATCATTACTTTTGTCATCACTTTTTTATGACGATGTATGTCAAGATCAAGTTCACTAGAGGTGGAGGAAATTCTAATCATTTATTCGATTACATTATTCAACATTACTTCCTTCACAGCGGTTTTTTAAAGATGCTCATATCTTACAAATATTAATAATGAAAAGTAGTATGATTAATTATTTAATTTAAAAAGCTTTTGTTTAGTATATTTTAATATTCAAAATAAGTATTGTATATGTTTTATATATACAATACAGACAACATATGTCAAAGTCACGGCGGAGATGGCTCCCTTTCTTATATGATACGAAAAAGTCTTTAAATGTTTCACACTGTAAATATTTAGAAGAACAATAAAAATAGTACAAAGTAAATATACATGAATAATACTAACCCAAGGACAGCTGCAGAAATCAGAGCACTTAAGACAATGACGTTTGACGGATAATTGGTCAGAAACATATGTAACATCAGACTCCAAAATACAGTTACATCGTAATTAAAAACAAAAATATGAATAATATTAAGATGCTTGAGAACAAACGTATGCAATCCATCCGATTATTATTCGAATTATAAGTTACGTAGCCTTTGTATTCCTTTGGCGCTCCGAGAACTTCCAACGTGCCGTCTAGTATAACAAGTTTACGTAAGCACATTTTCAATTCCTTTAAAAAAATCGTATTAATCGATTATGCGACACAGAAAGAAATTATTATAATTTTATACTTAAGTAAAAATTGTTACTGCAATGTGTACAGAAAATATGACAATTAAAGAATTATATTATAATAATATAAGCATTAAAATTGATCTGTTCAAAAAAATTTTTTTATTTTATTTTATTTCGCAAAATTTTATGAAAAAGATTACATGTTAACAGAGTAATAAAACGTATATATAACAACATAAAATATAATACAATGGACTATAGTAGCTTACAAATGGTTAGGCGTCAGCAAATGCAATTACAAAGCTTACCAGGAACAAAAGAAAGGACAATGAAGCATTAGTTAAAATCACACTAGTTACATCATCTCGCTTAAATACTGTGAGTGTACGTAATGAAACGCGAGGCAGCAGAATAAAAAGAGAACAAAGAGGGAGACGTTTGATATAAGAAGAGAATTAAAATATTTGACTGAAGTGTAAGAGAAAGCAGCACGGAATTTAGTGAAACGATGAATGGGGAAAGATAAGTAATCTTGGTACCTGGCGACAAGGGAGTTACAAGTGGAATGAAGAATTCAATTAAAGGAGGCGATGTAGAGGAATATAAAGGAGCTGAAAAGAGAAAAAACGAAATAGTATGGAGAAAACGTTGCCACAGATCTCCTAAGCCAGTCAGATCTCGGATAATACAAAGATATATAGTCATATTTACGGACGAAATAGGAGAAGCGGAGGCAAGAATTTTGGATACACGAGTTAGAAATTATTGATTAAGAGCCAGAACGTAGCCAATATCGAAATCAAATAATGAAATAACAAGTAATTGGAAAGTGAGTTTTTGATAGTAGGAAAGGATGTGACGCAGAGGTCAAAGAAGACAGGTCGTAAACAGCCCGATATTAATGGCCACAGGTGAATATCTATGAAGAATCAACATAGACACCAAGAATCTTAATAGAAGAAGAGCACGGAATTGAAACGGAGTTAAAAGAAATATCGAAGAATTGAATACAGGATAATAATGTTGAGAAACCGACAATTATCAAGGATGATTTAGAGGAATTTAGATGCAGCGAATTATTAATAGACTATTCAGCAATAGATTTTAGATCTTTATTTAAAGCAGAACAGGCTGCTATAAGGCATCACAAAAGGATTGAAAAGGATTGAAAAGAATTACATCGTCTGCATGAAGAGCTCGGAGGACAGAGAAACATTAGACAAATCAGAGACAAAAATATTAAAAAGTAAAGATCCGAGAATGGAACCCTGAGATATTCCCGAGGAATAACATGAGGAGGAACAGCACAAGGAGAGGAGAAAAGTGGAAAAGAATTATATATGAGGACTTGCTGCGTGTAATTTATAAAGAACGAGAAGATCAGCGAGAAGGTGATAAACTGCATAATTTAAGTTTAACTAAATGTAGATCATAGTTGACGGTATTGAAAGTCTTATATAAAAAACTTTTTATAATTCTGTATTTGCTTATAATTGTGAATTTAAGATTCCTTTGATGCTCTCAATTAAAAATACTATTAAATAATGGATAAATAATATTAAAAGATTAAGTATTATTATATAGGGACCAGAGTACATTTTAAAATTTTTACCTTAAAACGATAGAAGCTAATGAGAATTAATATAATGATGAGCAACGGTTTAAAATAGTAGATATATATTTTTCCAGAATTCAAATGATAGGTGTGATACAATCCATAGTAATAGAACGTAAGAGAGCCCCATTTGACCAAAACATATAGGCCCGAGAGATACGCCCTAGTTGGCCACGAGGATATTCAAACATGCCTAAATTGCAAAACGATCCAATGATCAATAATGGTGCCAGCGCTCTTTCTAACGTTTCTATCATAGTTTTCAAATCGTTGTCTAGTAGTTTAACTGAATTAATTCTTGCTGCATGAGACACAAACACATTTTAATATTTTTTATAAGATTTTCAGAAATAGTTTTTGTAGTTCCTCTTTGGAGGAACTTTGTAAGTACTACACTGTATGTAAGATATGTACACTGGAGAATAATGATATGTAAGATATGTACACTGGAGAATAATGTATTAATATATGCCATTTAACGAGCAAATATTGAACAACGGAATGAACACACAGATAATCTAGATTAGATTGCCTTTCTTTTCACGGATTTTTTATTTATAAGTACGTAGATTAAGGCCATTAGTTGTGAATCATTCTTGAAAAAAAATTCATATTTTTATCCAGAATAATATCAAACATTCAATGAAATATTTAATAATTTTTATTGATCATAAAAATTTCATTATGGATGATTTTGTTTTATTTCGGTTTTATATATTGTAATTTTAATTAAACGAAGTAATGACAATTATCCACAGTTAGACCTCCTGTATTAATTGCGGATTAGTTTCATCTTTATCCTTTTTGGATTTAATTTCAATTGAACGTGATTTTTTTCATGAAATCTAATGCTATTTACTACCTTTTGTAAAAGCCATAAGTCAATTCTTATGATATTACACTTGAATGAATTTTTGTAGGTACATATCCTAGTTTATGTATCACGTTTTATTAGTTAACGATATTAATGAAATGTGCAACACTATTGATAATAAAAAAAAATAAAAACCGATTGATACTTGAAAAAGATAAAATAAATACTAAAAACGTAAATAAGAAAATCTTTCAAGGCTATAGGAGTCAAACGCAAGTTGTTTTTGAAGCGAGAATACATTTAATTACAGTAAAATTCAAAGAACATATTAGCTCTAGATTTGAGTCATCAATTTAAGATAATGACAATTATATAATACTGTATATTACAAAAACGCCAATATCGTCGCAATTTTTTGATAATAGTCAAACCTTTGTGACCTTTCCGATAAGAATATGAGACCACAAGCAATTGTCCAACGCAGTTGCATAACTGAGTTGAAATAAACTTTTAGCTCACATTTCCTAATGTGCACTGAGCGTGCAAAATTCGTCACATATTAAAAGTTGAAATTTTTTGAATAAAATTTCAACTTTTAATATGTGACGAATTTTGCACTCTTGATTCGAGAAATATTGTATAAGATTGTCACCTGTCTGGAGATGTGAACTAAAGATTTATCTCTACTAGCAAGTATTGAATGACAGAATAGGCACACAGATAATCTAGATTAGATTTCTTTTTACGGAATATTTTTATTTATAAAAAGTCATTAATAATTTTAAATGACTTCGAATTAAAAATTTGATTTTTAATATAATCGTCAACTTGTTTTGCATTTACGTACACAAATTTATTAAAGAAATCAGTAAAGATTTGAACTTAGATTGAGCCAACAGTTAAATATTAATTTCTTAACTCACGAAACGTTTTCGACATTTACATTTTTAACATTACAGAATTACAAGTACATCTTAATAACTAATTTTTTTTTTATATGCGATAATCTTGTCGCTGTTTTTTCGCGTTAGATAGATGACAATAAATGCGCGATGGAAAGTTATTTTCATCGTGAAAAATTTTTCATTGCCTTCCATGAAATTCTTTGTGAAGTCTAATTGACTTCGTTGAAAATTCTTGTTCGGATCGGAAATCCTGGGTTTTCTAAGCAGTTCCCGGAAATAGTAATTCTGTCAATGAATCAATGACAATTACTATATATTTTAAAGTCAAGTGGCGAAATTAATTAAGTGACACATTTTAGAATACAATTTTCATTGCTTTCTTTTATATTTACGTCGTTCTCCTGTATTTTCAACTTCCTGTATTATTAAGAAAGATTAACTCAGCGGCTGTTGAGTATCGAAGAGCTCATTTATGCACTACTCATTTATACGTTCCATTCTACATCAAATTTGATAGAGCGGACACTTCAAGGATTTTATAAAAGAAAGTTATATTTCGTCGAGTTGTTTTCCTATAACGAACATCAAGGTATAATATACCGAGAAGATCAGAATGGATTTCGGCACTGTCTGATCGTTATCTCAGCGACCGCCGCGATTGAGAATACAGTACTATCACGGTAAGGATCAAGCAGATCGCGATATTCTTAAATTTATTTTATATTCTTAAATTTATTTTATATTCTTAAATTTATTGCCGCGGTTGTCGCAGGTTGCTGATCCGCTGTCGTTCCTGATTGGTCGAAATTCAATCATAGACGAATACGAGGAGGATATCGAGCTACGCGAATATTTGAGAATTCAGTCTTTCGAGAGATCGCGTCAACATGAGGAAGCAGTTAATCATTGCGTGAGTTCTGTACTTCGAGGTTCAGTCTGTTCTTCGTATTTTAGACAAGCATTTTATTATTGCGACTCAGAATAATAACTCCCAAGTATTGTCGTAAGTTTTTGGAACTAGGGCTTCAGTCCCTAGGCATATTCACAAGAAGTGTGTCCGACTACCGTGATCCAGAGCAATAGCTCACATTATCGCGAATGATTAACAATAAGTTGATTAATAAATTTAAGAACTGCTAAGCGTTCGATAGGACATTGTGTATGCTAATACATTGTGTAATAAACAGTATCAAAAACGAAAATACAGTGTTGATATCAATCAATCATTGATATCACATTGAGGACATAACGGCGGTTTTACAGCATACAGACGATTACTTGTGAAGGAATTTACATTGAAAATAAACCAAGGATTGAAATGTTTGTGAGTGATATAAGTTATTAACAGATAATAAAATGTATACATATTAATTTTCTGTAGAATATTAGCACTCATATTAGCACTTTTCAACTTTTATTTCATCGCTTTCTTTATTACATTAAATGATCTCTTATTAGTAATAATGCACTAGGACGCTAGTAACAGCACTTAATAATTATAAGATTTTTATATTATATGATAAATATACATAGATATAATGATTATTTGTTTAAATTGAAATTATTAAATAAATAAATTCAAATTTTGTACAAATAATTTTTTATCTTTTATGAATACTTTAACAAAAATACTGTAATAAAATGTAAAAACTAAAGTTCCCTATTGAGATACCTTTTTTTAAAAACTTATAATTTATTTAATTTATACCTCAATTTATACCTCAATTTCTACATGTCAAATTCATGGAAATATGGAGTGTGTCACCAAAATCCGGACAAACAATTTCTTTAAACAAAATATTTTTAATGAAAAATTAAATATTACAAAAAATCCTTTTACATGGACTTGGGGAATTTGCTTGGCACTTGGGATTTTACTTGGCACTTGGGGGATCCCTGTAGAGCACAATTATTCGATATATTTCCCATTAGCTTGAATAACGGCCTCTATCGCTTCTCGGTCTGAAGTGTTCGCACGCTGTAATAGCACTGTCCATGCCGACGAATGCTCCCTCAATAACGGTCCTTAATGACGTCACATTGGGATGCCAAGACTTGTTTGTGACCCTTTCAACTACACTCCATACGTAGTAGTCCAAGGGATTTAAATCTGGGCTGTTGAGAGGTAAGAATAGGAGCCGAGGCAAGTAACTCGACTTGTCCTGGCAATCTCAGAGAACATCTGTCGTATCTTTAATGTGTATGAATTTGTGTCGAAGGTCCTCAGCAATTTGATGCATTGTTGGCTCGCTTACACCAATAATCGCTAATTTTTGCAATGCCTTGGGTCATCTGAAATCAGCGCTTGAGCCTTTCAATTGTGGGTCCTCGCGGTGCGTTCTTTCGAATAACTCTTCCTCGCTGGCATATTGGAACCTTCGTTGAATTGTTCTAAAGCCGTATATATATTTATATTTTGCCACAACGTCATAAACGATTGATCTCGATCCAAAGAACCGAATTATTTCCATTGCTGAGGGCGCAACGCGAAGGCCTTCGATGATCGCGGCTTTTCGATTATACTCCGTATTTGGTTTCAACATCGCGGCCATTTTGAGAATATGATTATTTACTAAAAGCATCAAGCTTTCTCGGACGCCAACAACAATCTTTGGCGGAAGCATAATATAGCGAAAAATTTAAATTAAAGTTTATTCGGATTTTGGAGACGTACCCTGTATATTTAAGTTTTATCGTCAAAAGTTAACAGTCGATAATACTTTATTGTATTGGGAGTATAAATTAGATCGATCCGTTTCCGTAAAGATAATTCCAGTTGTTGTGAATGGTTCATAGTGACAGCTGATTTTGGCGGTCTCAGAGAGATTAAACATCTGCTAATAATATTCAGTTTATATCGCTTTGAGTTTCATACAAAAACCTTGATTTTTACTGTGTTTGAAATGTCGAATTTTGTGTTAACCAAGCAGCATTTGCGGG
>Ga0157363_1005846_pt1 | contig 11534 bp, 5 predicted proteins | sample AttsexASBM1_FD_111477 | JGI IMG/M metagenome (GOLD analysis project Ga0157363, IMG submission 111477) | Fungus gardens microbial communities from leaf cutter ant in Ribeirão Preto, State of São Paulo, Brazil - Atta sexdens ASBM1 | ecosystem: Host-associated > Fungi > Mycelium > Unclassified ...
GCTGAAAATAAAATATCTTGATAACTCATAAGATCTTTCACGCAATGTTATGTTTTTACTCATTTGCACCAACTCTTTTCATGTACAAAGCGGAAAACTCTAAACCATAATTTTCGCCCATACCAATGGGTTAACAACCTTGAACATGCTCGAGATGTTCCACGCACTGGCGACGGAAGGGAATGCGAGCAAGTATTTTATTGCTCGTGTGCGCGAGCGGGAGCGTGATGATAAATCGAGATGATGCACATTTTACGATGCACTTTATATCCACCGTACACGGACATTCCGTTAACGAAGATATAAATTCCGTATTTTCCGCGGTATTGGTACTGAATACAAAACCCGACAGATATGAGACACAGTATGGCGCAGCATTATACGACGCGACGTTGTCGAAAGCCTACAAATTAAAGGGCGACACGATTAATCTCAGAAAAATGCATCTTTTCTTCTATTACGCGTTTACATTTTTATTTAACAGAACGTAATTCGATAATTATCTGGGAAATAGAGAAAAATAAGCTCACAAACGTCGAATTACAATAAACGAGTTTATTTAAGTAAATTCTCCAAATTCTAGAAGTTCAATTCATTCTAAAAGATACCAAATAATTTTATTATTTCTGTCTCTAGAAAAGAGTTTTTGAATTTTGTTTCTATTTCTCAGAGAGATATATATATATATATATATATATATATATATATATATATATATATATATAGGTACATGATAATCATACCGAGGCCGTTACCTCGTATGCCGCATTATGTCTTTTATGGAATAGAGATTTATCGAAGTCACGGCGTATCTGAAAACTCGGTCCCGGGAACGCAGCACGAGCCGTAATTATGTTTGGATGCAAATGCACGAATTGCACGTGCGCATTCGAGAAAACGTAAGAATGTCTATTCGGAAGAATGTCTCGATTGTCATCTGCTTCTATCACTCCTTTACTTCTGTTCCTTCTACGCATTCAATAAATTAACGATCAATTAAAAATATATAATAGCTCAAAACGAAAATAGTGTTAAAAATTATTTTTTTTTAATGTCGCTCTATTCAAATGCTACGTTCTCGTAAATTTTATTAACTATCAATGCTTCTCTCTGCTTCTCTTTTATTCTTCTATATGTAAATTATAATATTGTCTGTGACAGTGTGTAGTGTGTAACTAATCACAATAATTATTAAGATATTGGCAAAATCGGTTCATAAATAATGCAAAAATCGATGTAAAATCCCTTTTTTTAACATATAATTATTGTAAACTAACTATATAATTATTGTAAAAAAAATTAATCTCGCCGAAATGATAATATCTGTATTTTTAATCCGCGTGCAGTCCAACCTTTTCTTTACATCAATTTATCTTGCAGCGATTTCATTTATGCGCAACTGGAATTCCCGTGCTACAATCGAGTAATATTATCACACTGGTGAGTTTTATTTTTTGTATATTACTGGGACATGGCCGTACGGCGATTTTACAGGCCAGTAAGCATGCAAATCTCAGAAAACGTGGAAAAGACTGCATTAACACCGGTACATGCAGCTGTAACTGTTCACGCACAACATGCAACAAATATCACATATTGTCACAGCATTCTATCAACATCGATATATTATTGATGAATATTTATGATTTTTATCAAAGAGGATCTAATTCTCTTTGATTTTTATGTCATCATTGATAAATCTTGATGACATTTCGTTAAATATGCGAAAACTCGTATAAACTTTTCTAAATACATATAATTATCATTTTTTAACATAGTTATTACTGCGAATATTATAAATAGAAAGCAATGTGTAAATTAATGTGTAAATTAAAAATATTATGCCATCCTCCTTCAATGTTCTGCAATTATTATTACTTAATGGATGTTCATCAAGATATATTCACTTTACATATAGGACGCATGTGGGATGCACATGCAAATCATAGAAAGCGTGGAAAATTTTCATTGGTACAATTCATACGCAGTCAATTAGAATCACTTGCAAAAACAAGACGATATATTATGCCAAGATTCATTATAATCGATTATCGTTAATTTACATTTGATTAAACATATATTCAACATTCTAGGAATTTACCCTGTTTTCCTTCGAAAAAAAAAAAATATATATATATATATCTTTTGATAAAGTTATGTCGACTTGATGGAAGGATGACCTTGCATAAACGATATTTTCACACGGAACTAAATGAAACTTTAGCCATTCCACTCTCATACATGCGTAAGATTAGCACACTGGCAGTGCCGGTAAGACACGTTGAAAGTAAATACATCACGGACATGAGCGCCTATATGAGCGATGAAAAAGTAGAAAGAAAGTTATCAATATACACCTCGCATACGTATGGCGATCTGTTCGCGTCTTGTTGCGAACGAGTTTTGTAGTGAATGGATCGAATCGCAGCGCAGCTAAACTTTTCACTTGACTGCTCGGTTCGCTGATTAATCGCTAAGGATCAATTCTTGCGCTCGATCATCTGTTTGTCGAACGAATCTAATTTGTACGGCTTGGTACGTTTAATCTCATCGATTATTTGAGATTATTCAAAATAATTTTATATATATATAGAGAGATATATCCCAAGATTAAAGTATTAATTTTAATTGTACATTTTACGTTAATTTTCATCGAGCTTAATTACAGAAAGGTGCGAGCCGGAGTTTAATGAACTTGTGATAGAAATCTCTGGCAGTTCTATATAACTCTCCAATTATTTTATCTAGAAAATAAAGAACCTAGTAATTTTACCTAGAAAATAAAGAAGTGATGTCGTCATATCAACATGAAAAGGATCACTCATTTAAGAGCATAAATAATCCTTCGGAAATATGCTCATGTGGAATGCGCCCGTATGGCGAATGCATGTAACGATGTTTTCGAGATAGCAGAGCCCGCAGGCGGAAAAAAAGATGCGAAGAAAAGTCAGCGAGATTATAAAAAGCATTTGAAGCGATTTTCACAATGGCAAGTGTAACTCGTATTTGCGGTATCTCTCTCTCTCTCTCTCTCTCTCTCTCTCTCTCTCTCTCGTAATTATGTCGCCACACAAACATAAAAATTTTATAATTTGACAACAATTCCACAAGGAATGCATTGATTGTATCGAATGCTGTACTTAGAGAGATTTTAACGTTGTTTAAAAAATTGATTTAACTCAACTAGATTAATCGGAAAATAAATAATTACATTCTTATTTTCCATTGTTCTACTAGATGTAATAAAAATGGAAAATATTGATATCAATTTCCATGGCAATTCGTCAAGCTGTCCAGTAAACGTACATGTTTGCTAAGTGATTTATATAATATGAAATTTGCAAAAAGAAAGAGATATATGTATATTATACATATATTATATTTATTACATTTATTATACTAATTATAGATGTAAAAATGTCTATAAAGAACCTAAAAAAATATGAAAATTTTTTGATATCCGAGCAGATAATAAAAAATTACCCAATGAAAATTGATAAATATTCGTAATGTGTGTCATGGACTCACAGATGTACTAGGAGGTCAACAAACTACTGCTATGTGAAACTACATTTTCCATACGTATGCCAGAGTGAGAAACCAGGGCGACATTAAAGGCAAATACACGCGAAATAAAGACAAGAATGTTTGGAAACTACTTTACATTACAATTTTACACATTTAGTAAAATAATATCAATAAAAGAATGGTATGGCCATTCTAATTTTCTGTTAGAATATCAGAAAAATGCCATTTTTTTAAAACAATAATTGAATAAAATAACTAATTTTTTTTTCATCGAAAGGAATATTCAAATATTGTATTAGCTGTCCATTTATCAGTGATATAAATTCAAGATAATACAGTTCAAACTCTGTAAATCCTGCATTGGCAGCGTTCGAAAGAACAAGTTATAGTCAATAATAAGCATTCATGATCCGTGTCACGACATCATTAATCTCACGTGGGAGATTACGTAGGCATTTCGTAGGAGTGATTACAGGTGTCGTTCGACAGTGGGATGCTACAGACAACTTGGATAAGTTCGATCCAGTCGCTGTACGCCACGCCGGCCGGCGTATTTTCTTCCAACACGACGCAGAGGTTGAAATTTATCTTCCTCGCTTTTTGAGAGATTTTTGTCTGATCTCGTCGACAATGACGACATCGATGCGCGTGATGAACTAAACGCATGCTCGTGATCTCCGCAGCAATATGACATATACGTTTTCGCGTCTTCAAGATAAGAATTTCGCGAGAGAAGATTATGCGTACCATTACTGATTAAAGACGGACAATACAGTCGTGCCGCGATAGGAATGCAGCTCGTAAATGTCACGGGCGGGAAGCCGAGACCTAACGGAGAACTTGAAGATGTTTATTGCTCTTCTCGCCTTACGAGACACGTCCCCGTCGTGGACTTAAACCCTGAATGAAAAGGCGCCGACATTACGTACGATTCTCGTGTGGCTCCGATGCTGCGAAACAGTGCGAGATCTCTCTTTACGAGATGCTATGATGTGATTGCGTCTTGACAAACGGTGACAATGACTGTCTTTTAAGAAGAGTACTTTACACGATTTATTATGTTGTATATTTAAAAAAACGTAAAAAATAAAAAAAAGAAGGCTGACAAAAAAAAGCTATACTGCATACAATGGACAAGAGAGATTTAAACGTGTAATTACTATATGTAACTTATCTTTATAAAATGGATATTCATACCGTATGATTACTACCGTGATTTATTTTTATATATCCAAGTTTAATTTTAAATAAAGTAAAAATTAAATTAAGACATATAATCAAGCTACACGTAGTTAGCTATTATTCGTATATAACTGTTATTTATAGATAATACATACATGTCGTACATACATACGAGTTCTGAAACTGCGATGTTCGAATTTGATTAAAAGCTTACAGGATAAGAGGGAATGAAATTGCGCGTTTTACAATCAGAGATAGACTAAAATGAGGATGATTAAAGGTCGGCAATCGGTGAATCATCAGATCATAATGATAGCCCGATAAGAATTAGCTTATCTACATCACAATTATTATAGTGACCGCGCGCGTCTAATATAAACAGCGTATGTCATTATTGTCCCTGTTGCGTTCGTGCCATTTACAAAAGAATAATCTTTACGATTGCTTTTTGAGATTGAAGCGTACTTTCTGGTTAAAAGAGTATAAATTTTGCACAGAAATTTCGTTTGCATTAATGAAAATTATAATTTTTGAAAGTTTTACAATTATAATAACTATTTCCATTGTCGATTTTACAGCCAAGCTTCTACCGATAATAGAAATTAATAGAATTTATACAATATGGTTTTAACTGTTATACAAATGCATGCGATATACATGTTCTTTTCAATATTTTGGAATGGAGAGACTTGGGAGAAATCAAGACGTGATCTGGATACAATGAATTATCCGACAATCAAGATCCCGTATCATCCAATTAGGAACTTCAATCTTAAATAGCATTCTTTAATCTTTAATTAATTAATTGCGCTTCATACAAGCGGTCCTTTCATTCGTTTTAATGTCACCAGAGAAACGTATCGTTTATATTCAATTATATTCTCGTGCAATTTTTACTATTCGAACAGAATTTATCATTCCTACAGACGATTTTTAAATTATTTTTCCCAAATATTATGAAACTGAAGAGAAATATTAGATATGTTCAAGTATGTAAAACAAATCGATGATTCACATTTATGATTCATACAATAATATCGAGGCAAATCGAGGCAAATTAGCCTTGTCATCTCCAGTTTTTATATATTCACCTTACATTCTACAATCTATAATACACCAATACAAATTTCTTTTCTCTGAAACTAAAATTTTAATTAATAATTTCGAATTAAAAAGCAATTTAAAACTAGCGAATTCTCTCGTCATTTTTAGCTTTTATACAATTACAATTTAACGTGAGATTAGCGAGTTTAAATGCCACACTAACGGGATAAATACCGAGAGATTTCTATTCTTTATTTCTTCAATAATTACATATTTCCGGTTGTGCCAGAAATTCCGCATCAGTGAATTAAAAATGAAAAGGCAAAGTCGGCATATCAAACGCGTTTATTAAATTCAATTATTTTGTGTCCTTCCTCATTCGGTTTCGTTTGTACACGTCCTGTTGTAATATTTCGTGGCGATGACACAATTTGGACATGTGACTTGGATTTTGTTGGTATACCCCTCCCATTGCGTAGTAAGTATTCGAGTATCACGAATTTCACGATCATGTGATTTGGAGCGATGAAAATGCAGTATGTCAAGGAACGAGAGTATGGCATGTCCAACTTCCAAGTTGATGGCGTTGATACATACGCCACAACGCAACGGTAAGATAATAGGACTTATGCGCGATTTTTATCTGCTATGCGTCGTCCTCTCGACTCTCGCAGGCCACATGAGCTGCGACGCAAATCAGGAGTAATCAGGAATAGGCACGGCGCGCAACGTAATGCAACGCAATGCAACGTTTTGCGCAACGCAACGTGGCCATATACCTGATATACCCGATATATACCTACGTTACGGAAGACGGCAACAGGTGTGCGCGACCGGACGATTTGCGGCGTTGCAAGATACAACGGTGCTGTTTCGACTTACGACGGTGACGGTCTCGTCTCGTCTCGTCTTGTGTAATTGCCTGAGCATTTCGTGAGATTCGCGTCGAGGAGAAGAAAATAGACGAATGAGAGAAGACGCACGATCGTAGCTTAGCGAGCGCGCGACAAACGGGATCGCTTACCTTATTTACAAATTGTTCACAACGCACTGCACGCGGCACGCGCACGTACACCTTGAGAGACGGAAACAGGCAGAGGGCCGGAGAGAGGGAGGCACTCGATCCCGAGGCGACAGAAAACTAGCAGCGGAGCTACGTCCCGAACATGCTCGACCGCGAATACTCCGGCGACTAATCCGATGACCGATCGTAATCTCTGATCGACGCACCGTCGTTCACTCACTCACCTGCTCCAGCCGCTCCAGGTATGCCGCAGGTAACGCGACGTGCCATTGGTTCAATGTTCAACGTTTACGAGACCGACATGGCGCTCGGACTCGCGTTCAAATCGGCAATCTTCGCCACGATGCTTCAGGATCGTACGATCTCTCGTATCTCGAATACTGCACGACCAATTTCTCGTTATAACCCTGCTACGCTTTCATCTCTTCAACTTTTTAGTTTCTTTTTTTTTTTATGAAAATGGGATAACATGAATAAATAGTTGTATTTAATTAAATAACAAATATACACGTTAATCATGGCACAGTCCTAGCGCGAGGCACTACAATCAAGTTGCATCGTATGTGCCATGAAAGACGAAGAAATCCGAAGACCGGGATCTCTTGAACCAATAGAGCTACCTGTTATAAAGGGAGACTATAAAGAACGTGTAATTTGAGGAAAGGGAAACACCTGTTGAGAATGCAATTTAATTGACCGGATTGGTTAAATGGCGGTCAATTTAACAATGTCGCGCGTACATAACAGATGGCGTAACAACAAATCTTTTAATTATTTGTTCAATCAATAACAAATTATAGCGCAAGTCATTATCACTTTGAGTCACATTTATAGTGTGGGTCTAAGGAGAGTTTAATAATCAACATCGATATAAAAAAAAAAAAAGAAAATTATCTGAATTTAAAATTTATAGATTTAAAAATTAAGAAATATTAATCGAATAAGTTTGAAAATCTAAACGAATTATAACAAGATTTTGTTACAATATCTAATTATTCATATTTGACTATTCGTCTAATAACTGGCAGTGATATATTTTCATTTTTGTACAAATAATTGTAATTGAAAAACATATATTTGTACAAACAATTAAATTTACTGAATAAAAATAGATGTACAAACATAATCGACTCGCGTTCGATTCGATTATTTTTTATTACTTTTTATTACCCACAAAAGAGAAAAGCAACAAATTTATGAAGAACTCCCAAATATTTCCATATATATATATATACTACTTTCGATACAATATCATTAATTCTTTTATTTCAGAATTAAAGATAAGATTAATTGATATTTTACAATAAAAACTAAGTGTCATTAACTGGAAATTCATCTATATATATATATATATATATATATATATATATATATATATATATATATATATGTATCATTTTCATAGTCCTTGGGATTTTTGCGAGAAAGAACACAATTCTTCTCATTCGCCCAATTCACAAGCAAATAAGAAAACATGAAAACTGTAACAAAAAGAATAATTTAAGAAATAATTAAATTATAAAATAAATAATTCATTAAATATGCAATTACTAAATATACTTACAAGGTGTAATCTTAAATACACTGCCTTGGAAACGACGGATTAGATTTGGTACACCTTCAGATATTAATCCTTTGAAGGCTTTTTGCTCGTATGGACTTAGGTGAAAGAAAACAATGCCATTAATTTTGTAAAGGTTTCCAAACTCTTTCCCCATGTTGACTAAAGTCTAGAAAATATATACTTGTTACAACTTTAACACATACTTAATAAACATAACCAATTTCGTATAATTGTAATATTCTTCACAATGTCTTTGAATATTTCAAATTTACATTTCGAGAGTTTTAATAAAACAAGACACAATGTGTCAAAAACATAAAATAATTATATAACTTTCTTATACTCACAGCAATAAGCAAGAGAAGAAAAGAGAAGTGTCTCTGGTTTCATTCACCGTGATACCCTTATAATCGATTCTCCCTACACTCCACAACGTACTTTTGTAAGATGTGCCATCTGATGGTTAAACAGGGTATTGCATTATACTGCTGATACTGTTGCACATTTGATACAAGAATCTAGTTGTTTTCTATGACTAAACTAATGGCCACAGCACAGACTCTTGTATAACGCATAATGTATTGTGCATAAGGAAATCAATCAATTGAAATTCTTCTTTTCTATAGAATGGGAGGAAAGAAAAGATTCTGATTAGTTGATGATTCATTTATGCGCTATGCGTTATGCGTTATGCAAGAGTCTTGGCCATTCTACAATAAGCCATTAGTCATAAATCAGAAGTTAGAAATTGGAAATTGACGACTGTGATTGGTCAATTTCCAGCTTCTAACTTCTGATTTATAATTAATGGCTTATTGTAGAATGCGTCTGTGCTATGGCCTTAATGGCCGCACAGACTTTTGCATAACGCATAATGCATAGTGCATAAGGAAATCAACCAATCGAAAATCTTATTTTTCATAGAATAGGGAGAAAGGAAAAATTCTGATTAGTTGATGCACTATACGTGCAAAAGTCTGTGCTGCGGTTTTAAAGATGAAAACACAGTGGCCCATATTCAGAACGCGCTTTTATCTCTAAAATTTTATAATATGCGTAAATTATATGTTAGCGCGCTAATATATGTGTAAGCACATTCTGAATATGGGCCAGTGAAAAGCACAGACAATAGGTCCGTTTTTTATTGTTGCACTTTCTAAACTGGTACACACAATGCAATAAGTTAAAGTGAAACAAATATACATTTGTTTACAACCGGTTTAGAGTGCAACAATAAAAAACAGATCTGAGGCCGTATTTCATGAGCGGAAATTTAGCGCGGAACAGCGAGACCAATTACAATTGCAGAAAAGAAATCAAAATAATGATTGCAAAGTTGTAATTGGTTGCGCTGTTTTGTTCCGTTGTAAATTTTCGCGTCATGAGACGCCAGCCTATAGGAACAGGGAATAAGAGATTTCAATCCTAACAGCACAAACGTCGATATGTCGACTGTAAGTTGACTTTGCTAAGTCAGGCCTTTAGAGTCGACTGTGTAATCGATTTTGTTCTTCCAATATTGACTTTAGAACGTCTAGTGTGATTTACGTTCATAAGATTTAAATGTGGAATCATTTCGTCCTTGTTGTTTAACTATAGTTCAATAAGGATGAATGTTGTTCATGAGCATGTGGGCATGAATCGAACTACAGAATAGTTGATTTGAAGTCGATTTACAGTCGTCTTTAAAGTGGGATATTGTATGACTTAGATATGTTCTTCAAATCGTCTAAAATCGATTTAGGTCTATTTTTCAGACATCTAGAAGCTAAAGTCGACTCAGAGTTGACTTAGAGTCGACTTTGTGCTGTTAGAGAACTATCAGAAAATGTCCATTCTAGCATACACAATTTCTAATAGATTGAAATTTATTATTTCCTGTTTCTATTGCCTGTGTTGTTCTAGTTTTAAACTCCGGATACAATGCAAAAAAATAAGTCCGAATCTATAATAAGTGTTTTAAACCGTAAGAAATTGACCAATCACCTTCGAGTATTCTCTTCTTACCGCCGAATAAGAGGGAAATATTTGATTGTAATTAGTCAATTCTTACAGATTACGGCATAAGACATATGGCATACAGTTACGGTGAATATTAATGCTCTTTATGGCTGCGTTCAACAAACTCAACTGTTGAGTCCGCTGAATGCAGCCAATATATGTACACTTTTGGAATTTAGAGCAGACGTTGCTCCATAGACGTTGCTCAAGATTCGAGATTGTCTTAAGCTAGTACTTGAGATGTCATGAACCAATCAGACCAACCGTATTAATATCTTAAGACGTTGCTCGAGATTGTCTTGAGATTAAGAATTATGGATTCCGGCCTTAAAAAGTGAAATAAATACATGTTTAACATTTGTCGAAAGCGAGAGTTCTAGTGCAGGAACAAAAAACAGATTAAATGATTTAATTAAAAGCACTAACTAGAGCAATCTATTCCTAGGAAATATTTTCTTGTTTCGTTTAAAATTGCAGAAAAGAGAAGCATCTACCGATCTTGATCTTGACAACATCAACAAGGTTAAGGTCATTGACTCCCCTTTTCTGAAGTTTTATCTTTGTTTCTCATTGGATAAATCGACATAATTAATGCGTAGATAATACCGATGAAGTTTGCTGCGATTTCGGAAAAGCAAATTTAATTGCTATTTCATACATATATAGGTAAATATTGTTCTTTTGTCATATAAAATGTCTATTTCTTACTTTGCGGTTACAAAAAAAAATGCGTTACACGATACTGAGCATTGTGGGATGGGTATGTAACAATGGCATTTGGATGCATTTTCGTTGCACATATAGATCGTTGACGAAAATATGAAATCTACGTTCTGCGTGATCTACGTTTCTTTCTCTCTCGACAATCTGATATAAATTGACGTTGATCGATGCTGCGCACGCATAAAAGAGTTGATTATCTAGCGAGACATCTTTCTCCCGTGAGCACGCAACCTTCGTACGATATTTTAAGCCGGTTTTACATTAATTGTAAGCCGATCGCAAATTTATTATGACAATCAATGAAGCGTTAATTTCGAAATGCAAACTTCAGATTGGCTGTCGCAACAAATTTGCGATCGGCTTACAACTAATGTAGAATCGGCTTTACATAATCATTGTCGCGAAACGAAAAATAACGCATCACGAACCTTCTTTCTGATGCATGGCGCCAATGAAATAATTAGTAGA
>Ga0157363_1005848_pt1 | contig 11533 bp, 11 predicted proteins | sample AttsexASBM1_FD_111477 | JGI IMG/M metagenome (GOLD analysis project Ga0157363, IMG submission 111477) | Fungus gardens microbial communities from leaf cutter ant in Ribeirão Preto, State of São Paulo, Brazil - Atta sexdens ASBM1 | ecosystem: Host-associated > Fungi > Mycelium > Unclassified ...
GAAAAACGTACTGTAAATTTTCTTACATATGAATATTATTAAGCACCAAGATCCGTTTCAAAAATAGAATTCTTTCTCTTATTTAATTTATTCTTATCTAATTTTCACTTATTATTGATTAGTTTTTGTAGAAAGTCTTATAAAATGTAATGTAGAACTTGTAATGCACAATAAACTTTATTATATTTCTATCAGCACTTTATCGATAGAAATACAATAAAATAAAAAAAATCTGCGAGATAGAATTTTGACAAATTCTATTTGTCAAATTCTTGCCGTTAACATAACGTCATGTTATACTCTCAAGCTCTGTGAGGGGAACATGAGCTTAACATATCGCAATCAATGCTAATCGACAGCTATCTATCGTGATCTCTACTCGATTCTGCCGACGACGTGACAATTCGCTTGTTGGTGGTTTGCATACCCCATAGGTATCCTTGTATTTCGCAGCGCAGATGGATGGATTTCGAGGAAACAAGATTAGAGGTTGTCGCATAGATCAGAATTGAGATATGCGATACACGATATGTGGTTGCGTAACATTATCAAGCGCATTGTATACTATTGTGGATTAATGTGCATTAACGAGGGTTTTATACTTTTATGAGGTTTTATAATTTTCTTCGAAGATACAGCTCGAATTATAAACGCATAATTAAGCGAATAAATTACAACTAAGTTACATTAATCCTAGAATACTACTATGATTTTTTTTGCCTTCTAAAACCACACAAAAATAAATTTTTTAGCATAGAATGCTTTGTATATGTGTAGAAGGATTCAGTAATAGCTCAATCTTTTCGTTTTTTAATAAAGAAGAGAATGGCGTTAATTAAATTCAATTTGCTTAACGCTATTCTCTTCCTTATTAAAGTTGAAAGTTAGTTCCAATTGTGCAAGGAAAAATTCTGTACCAACTTCATAGTCGAATCTTATATTTAAGACTGTCTTAAGTACAATCTTAAGCTGTCGTAAGTCAATCCGAAGATTAGTATCCTGTATTAGCATTAAGACATTATTTAGACGGTTTTAAAATAAGAATGGACTATGAGCTTTAGAAAGAGACTGTCCAACTGCATACCATGTTATCTTTCTATCATGATTGGGTCCCGAACCAAAAATATTGTCTGCTATCTCAGCAGTGTAGTTTGTTGATTTCTTTGAGGTTTTTACCCCAGTATAGTAGTCTAAGATTAATAATGAATGATAATGATTTGAATGCTGAAAGAATTTAATCCTCCGAAGCTAACGTCAAAATCTGATAGTTACTAACGCGATGGGTCTGTAAGAGATCCATTTAATTTATGTTAACTAAAAGGCATTTTAAATAAATGACCTAATTTGTATAAAAAAAGAATTATTAAGTTTACTTTAATAACAATAGTTCAAATTTTTGCGGATGTATTTAATATAAAAAAATATAATTGAGTAAATTCAATAGATCCATTGTTAGCTTCGAAAGAATATAATTGAATGGATTAAATAGGTTCACTTAGTTTCAGAGAATTAATTTGTTTTATTTTTTTTCGTTTTGATGTCGTTTTAAATAGGTTTCTCCAACCACCCAAATGACTACGAGATATCCGTATCCCACGGTGAGACCGCGAAGAACCAACTGTTCGGCGCCCGCTATAGAGCAGTTTCCACGGCCGTTGATGGGCCCCGAAGCCAGGAAACACGGCGGGCTCATAATACACATTCTGGCTGCTATCTATACGTTCCTAGGTCTCGCAATCGTCTGCGACGATTACTTCGTTTCAAGTCTAGATAGGATCTGCGAAGGTAAGGCGAGTGAAAATCGTCCCTCTCCTTCCCCAGCGATCACATTGAAATCAATAATTCCGTAACTCGCATTGAGTTACAGCGTTATGCGTAACTTTGCAAGAGGATTGTATTTCACTGCGGAGATCTATGCGCGTAGTTTGTTATTAAAAGTGTCTCGATTCTCGATTTTTTTTTCATTGGAAATTACTTTTAAATTTCCGATATGTCCGATTTTGAAATAATTAAAGATGTGCGATCCTTGCGATTTTATTTTAAATAATTTATTTTTATATTTATATTATTTATAAGTATTATAAATTCATTATATCTTTTATCTTTATCAGAACTGAGACTGTCTCCCGATGTCGCCGGTGCCACTTTCATGGCAGCAGGCTCTTCTGCGCCCGAATTGGCGACAGTCATCATCGGCGTGTTTTTCGCCAAGGACGACATCGGAGTGAGTATTACGGTCGTCTAATCGCGCCTTGCATGCTTCGCCGCGTTCGTTAAACATCATGAAACGTAAACCACATAAATAACATTACGCAAGCCAATACGCGAGCAAATTATTTGTTTTAATCACAAGGGAAACTATTTTCATTATCGTCACATGAATCTGGCTGACACTCAACAGTAAACCAAACATTCTCGTCTCGTTAGTTAACAATATTATTATTAATATTACAGAATTTGTCAATTAAATGCTTCCGTTTCAGGTCAGCGGCGTAATCGGCAGCGCTGTCTTCAATATAATGTTCGTTATATCGATCTGTGGCCTATGCTCCGCGACAGCCGCAAAGTTAAATTGGTGGCCTCTCTGTCGAGACTGTTTTTTTTATGCCATTTCGATCCTCGTGATGCTCGGTACGATTTACAACGAGTCTATATCTTGGTAAGCATCTTCATATATTCAATTACATCCGATTATACATTCGAAACGTCCGACGTTAAATATCATAGATGAAATAAAAATGTTTCAGGATGGAATCTCTCTTCATGTTAATCATGTACGCAGTTTATTGCGTGGCACTCTCATTCAATGTTAAATTGGAACGTTGGGCGAAATCGTACAATATTCCGTTTCTGCCGAAAGACGATGAACCCGCTGAGGAAAGCGCTTTAGTGAGCTACAGATCCTTACAGGAGGATCGATTATCCTACACTGGTCCTAACTCGCCAGTCACCGAGCAAATGAAGAATCAAGAAGGTAATTGAATAAAAATCTTGCTTATTCATATCTTCCATATATTCTCTAGAGATCTGAATGTATCTTTCATCCTCTTTCAGGAAATGGCATTCAAGAAACGATTGAGCAACAGCAGCAGCAACAACAACAACAGCAGCAGCAACAACAGCCGTCGGCACCGAGACAGCCTGAGTATTACAAAGCAAAAGAGCCCGATCCTAACGAAGTATCGCCCCTCGTGATGCCAACGGACGGTAGCAAATGGACCTTGTTCACTTGGGGTCTCGTGTACCCCATTCACTTCATGTGCCGGGCGACAATGCCAGATTGCCGGCAAGAAAAGTGGCGGAGCTGGTATCCCTTCACGTTTTGTATATCGATGATCTGGATCAGTTTCTATAGCTACATAATGGTGTGGATGATCACAATTATAGGTAACACTATCATTTAATCCGCGATTGAATTATGCTTTTAGCAAATATTAGGTATGGGAAAAAGTTGTGGCATTTGTCCCATTAGATGGCATTAAAAAAACGTCACGAACTTTTTCCCACACCTAATAGAATCATCTTAGTAAAGTGGTTGATTTTGCAGGCAGTACTCTGGGCATTCCCGACACCGTGATGGGATTGACTTTCGTTGCCGCTGGTGTGAGTGTGCCGGACGCCCTTTCCTCATTGGCGGTCATTAAAGAGGGTCTTGGTGACATGGCGGTCAGTAACGCCGTGGGTAGCAATGTTTTCGACATCCTGGTATGCCTCGGTCTTCCATGGTTCATACAGACCGCTATGATACAGCCCGGGTCGCATGTTAATGTTACCAGCAGAGGTACACGGATTTATCTATATATTTTTTAATATCTTTATCTCTACAAAACATATATATTTTTATTCTATATCTCTATATATATATATATATACCCGTATATATATATATATATATATATATATATATATATATATATATCTCGTTCTTATCAGGTTTGACATATTCGACCCTTTCTCTACTATCAACGGTGTTATTCCTGGTGCTGGCAACACACTTCAATGGCTGGAAGTTGGACCGACGATATGGCATGGTCTTAATGGTCTGGTACTTAATATTTATCGTGTTCGCATCGCTCTACGAACTCAACGTCTTCGGCGAGATGAATCCGCCAGTATGCCCTAGCAAGTTTTAATGTAAAGACGCCTCGCCGTTTCCGACCTTTGCTTTGCTCAAACGTGGAATGATCGTCCGGAACAAGAATCGTTCCGGCCGATTAGTCCGCGAACGATGACGCACGCACGGTCGTAGATCATCGTAAATGCTCAGCGACCTCGTTCGTATGTCCCTTTCCCCTTCTTCCTACTTAATAATGAACAGCGAGAGATGAGCTTAGAAGGTAGCTGCATGTCGAAAAGAAGCACGATTTTTAGCTTGCTGCGATTGTTGAAGCGACCGTTTGAGATTTTAGATAAGAGCAAACGACTTATGTCGTTGAGCTTTTTTTCTTTTTAGGCTGTTATAGAGAATCTAGACAATATGTGCTCGCGCGTGAGTACACAGGCATTGTATTCCATTGGTGCTATTGAAAGCGACAAAAAAAAGAGTATTTTGCTTGCTTCCGTTCAACTAACAAGTCTCGATTTCTTACAATTGATTGAAAATAAACATGAATTTTTCCAAGCAACTAAATTTTCGGACAGGCAATATGGCTATTAAGTTGTAATTATTATTAGATGACGTATTGATAGTATCGGCAGTTGTTTGCTAAAATCAGAAAATCGGCATTAAATCGACCGTCGCAAAGTTCCAAACTTCTCCAATCTTAACTCTTAGCCACAGACCTCATTGTACGTCGCGCGACTTGTCCGAATTGATATAGAAAAGAAAATGTGATACGTTTTATATCCATATCGCGCAAATGCCTGAGTACCATGGAAGGAAAATGCGTCTTGACAATTAATCATTTTATATCCTAAACGTTAGAGTAAAAAGAATCCAATAGAAGTACGGCTTGTTAGAATAGATCTTAGAAGCGTCATATCTGCGGCTAAATGTTAAGACTGTTAACGGTTCTGTGCGAGTTGTCGAAAGTCAAAAGTATATCATTGTGTTACGAACATGAAATAATCGACAAAAGTGGGCGAGAGAACTCTCTCTGAAACTGTCGTCGCAACGTTAAGCGCGATCCTTATCCTATTATCTGACGTGATTTCGGAATATAACACTTATTCGTATATTTTAAAATATATTTTCTATCACGGGAGCGCGACGTATTGCGTAAAATATGAGATAAGAGAAAATAATTTCGCGTGTTTTTCAAGATGTGAGAGATATATCTTGGGGTATATCTGTATATCGATGTATACAGGTTGTAAGCTAATATTATATTTTGTCATATGACACGTGTTTCAAATTTTGATTGATTGTCTATAGAATAGAGAGATCTGAGAATCTCTCTATCTTGTAGCCAATTAATACACTTGAAATACGAAGTCATACGATAAAAAAAAAGGAACAAATATAATATTAGCTGTACAAGCTAATTATGATTTAATTCTTGTTTAATTGAAATGTGCTTTTGTTGCCATTCAAGTGACCAGAAGAGACGAGACTTCGCGAGATCAAAGGAGATCCCGCGTTAGCGCGAGTGTAAACGTAAAATCACTTTTTTCCAAAAGAGAAGCAAACAAAAAAGAAAGAGAAAGATAATGTTTTGAAGCGCAACGCGAAGAATAAATCGAAGAATAAATCATATTATTCCTGAGTGACCGAGACTTAATTCGAATTCTTTGACATCGATGATATGCGGAAACTTCGCGAGAACGATGGAGCAAGCGAAATTTTATTCGTGACCGAAAGAAACGGAGGAAGAAAGGGGGAGGGTGCGAGAGAATTGGTTCTCCACGAGGGCGAATGAGCGCTGAAAGTGACAATAATTAACGCAGCCTTATCCGATGAAAGTATCTACAACCAGCACTATTATACTGCGCGTTCCTTGAGACTGATTCGCGAAGGGATCACTTGTAAATGGGTGGACGGGTACAAGAGAAACATTCACCTACAGTGTAATCAGCGTATATAATCAGTGTAATCACCTCCGCTTGCGGGATCCTTTGATCTTTCGAGCGCGCTGGAATCGACGATATCGATGACGAGCTGCGGAATCGCGTGACGGAATTCCCGCAGGAGTCACAAGAGATGGGTGTCGAAATTAAGAAAAAAAATTGACTCCTTTCGCATTCTTTGTATTCTAAATTAGCTGTGATTGGCCGAGAAGCAATAAAAAATCACATTAATATAAATTAAAATTTCAATAACGTTAAATATACGAAGGCAGTTTGATAAATCAGTGATTTCGTTTTAACTTTTTTTAATCAAAATTCGACTTATTTTTTTAATATAATCTCCTTTTAAAAAGTCACTGAATTATCGAACTGCCTATGCGCGCATACGATGGAGATACTAAAGATAAAAATATTGTCCAAGAGATATTCGAATTCAAATTACTTAACAAATAACTTGGATTAATACGAATGGATAGTCAATGTTTCTAAAAAAAAAATTATTTCATATATATTTCCTAGTACACAATTATGGGCACAATATTGGCCCAGTATTGGCCCAGTATTGGTCCAATATCTCCAACATTTAATGAATATATTCAATAAATTGTTACTGTTAGAATTATATTTAAGAATCCTGCGAGCATTCTGTCGATACAGCTCGTTGGATTGCAATAAATCGGATTTAATAAATCGGCTGTTTCCTCAATCGGATGATCGCGAGTACGCAAGGATCGCGCAGACGCTTTAGTGTGATTATATAAATTTAGTATACGTATAATAAATATATATATATATATATATAACGTGAAGAGAGGCTTAGATCGTGTAATGACTATTGATCGTTCAACGTGTTTGTTCACTACGTTTGTCCGTTATTGTTAGCGCGTTAGAGCGATTTATGCATATGAATATTATTATTATTATATATATATATATATATATATATATATATATATATATACACATTCGCGTTGCGATGCGTTCGATGCCGAAGGGACCGAAATGTATCTCAAGGCTCCAAGTATACTCTGCGACAGAGGCGAGATGAAAGTGTAGCCGAAAACGAATGTCTCAGCATTGGACGCATCGACGCTTCCAGAATTTAGGAAGCGCCGCGCCGATCGAGTAAAAAGGCACCTTAGATCTTCATTAAAAGCGGACCAGTCTCGCCGTCGATTTTGCGGGCTTCATATCGCGGCATCGATCGCATAATTCGAGGAGGATACATCGAACCTGGCGAACGATTTCGTTCGCGCGTATGAAGAAGCGAGGAAAGGATCGTTAGGGGCACGCATCATTAGGGATTTCTTTGGCCTTCGAGAGCGCCCGCAGATCGAAGGCTTTACGAACAGCTATCGACAATGATTCGCGGAAACGCATTCATTGGACAGTTGTCACAAAACTGGAAATTAAAGAAATCAGAGAAATATTAAGGAAATTGAAAACGATCAAGGAAATCAGGGAAAATCTGGGAAATTAAAATTTTTATAAAAAAAGTGTAAAAAAGTTAATATGCGGTATACAATTTTGGAAAACTGTATACTGTATTTTTATTGCCGACTTAGCAATTAAATGCAAGCAGTGTCAGCAACATTAATAGTAATTTACATTGCTATGTTAAATTGCAACAAAGTACTTGATAATTTCCAAATCAGGATGAAAATACAAAAAATTTTAAAATATTATTGAAGGCATCAGAGAAAATCTGACAATGACATTTTGTCTGATGAAATCAGAGAAAAGTTACAGAATTTTAAGATAAGGAGTTTGTGACAATCCTGTTGAAGGTTCAATCCATTCTGGGAAAATCTTTAGGAAGCAAAGATTCGTAGCCGCCTCTGACGAGGAGTGCCGCGCAAGGGCCCCGCGAGTCCGCACTTCGAGCATCAACGAATGAAATGTTAAGAGTACTTACAATTAGAGTTTATTAGGGGGTCTAATTTCCATTGACTTTTTTTTTACCGTGCAGCCCGAAACCGTCGGCCGAAACGTCGACAATCGCTCGGGGAACCGGTGTCATTTAGAGTCAATTCACCTGTGGCAATTATTAATAGTAATTAGGAGGGTTCGTGGAGTGATCTAGAGGATTGGGGGAATAGGGAACGCGCGCGTCCCTCGTCTCTCGTTTCTCGGGACGCTATCCGAACGTCGATCAATTCGAGGGTGCCCTTAATAGTGTAATCGAAGTCAATAATGTACCTTTTTAGATGTTCTCTCTCATAATTATAAATATTATAATTCCGCCCGTCCTTTTATGATGTTCCCATCATCTCCAGCGGTTCCCAGAAGATCGCACGGGGAGGCCGACGACGATATATCTATCTCACCTACATCAAGTACACTTGTACAAAATACAGCAGAATGCTTGCACAAAATACAGGAGAACGTGAAGCAGTATTTAACGCAAAATAATGAAGGTAGAACCGAAGGGCGTAGCGAAGATCAGATGTAATCGTGTTGTTGATCTACCGGAATATAATACGTAGATTTTATATCACGACATTATGTACTTAGATTATATACATATTACCGTATATATACATATATACATTACCTGATTAATTAAGTTTATACAGCCGTCTCTCCTCTACTTGCAGTATTATACCAGTCTTCGTCGCATATATACGTTTGAATACGTTCGTATTAAATCGCGAAGGAGAGAAAGCCCTTCCCCGTTGTATTCCTCTGTTGTATATAAATCATTTTTTAATTAGTTTCTCCTTTCCGGGATCTCCTCAATGTCTCGCTTCGCATTTTAATCCTGCTTTCTTCTTTGTAATGGCGACGCAGCTGCGGTCGATGACAGCTTCGAAAGTAACATAATTATAACAAACACTAACTATTATATAATGTAAGACATATTTAAAAAAAAACATATTTAAAACATATTTAAAAAAATAAAAGAACTGTATACAGCATAAAGAAAGTAGACATACAACGAATACAATTACATCGGCTGCGGCTGTAATAGCCACGCTATTTTGCCGCTTTCGTAGCAATCAGCCGTTGAGCAAAGTTCCATGATTCCTTTCCCTTTTTTGCACCGTCATACAAAGTGCAAAAAAAGCATGCGAATCCGGGATCTCTCCAACCTATGTCTCTTTCCATCGTTATTCAAATTTCCAGAAGTATATCCTAACGCGTCAATATATATATACATATATCTAGTCATAGCTTATTACAGCGTTATGTAAATAATTGTTCTAACAATGTCGCATATATAAATATATATATATATAAGTATTATATATATTTATAGATTTAAATATATATTATATATATATATATATATAATAAATTTATGCGCGTTTCATCGCAAGGAAAGCTTGCCGTATGGAAACAATTTAATATTACACATACCTTGTTTAGCTTGAAAGCGGGAAAAAAGTAGACTAGTTATGTACTCTAATGTACTAAAAAGTTTCAACAATAAAGCTATTGCTACTAATTGATCTCGATCTGAAGGAAACGATTTGTCTTGATTTAAAATTTTTAATTAATATTTGTTTTATAAAATTTCATACGTTTAAATTAAGTTATATTAGATGTAGATATTTCAATAATATATATTTCTACAGTCCGTGCTCTTAATGCGCGATGATATTTGCAATTAGTTCCCAGCTCTGTAAACATCCATGATGCATAAAAAAATATATATATAATCTATACAGATTGTACATATTTTATCGTTTGCACAATGCATCATGGATCTTCAGTATTTATGATGGTGCTTAAATATATATTTTTAAAAATATGTGTACAAACTTCCAGCACACTTAAGAATTCGCAGTTTTCTGTTCCAATTGATGCTGCGATTGTTGATGTTCCTCATTGCGCGGCATATCACAGCTCGACAGAGACTGCAGCTTAGGCGGACAATTGTCCAAAGTCGATTCGAGAGCGTACAGTTTGTCAAGTTGCTGACGAATATGATTCAAACAATCCAGACGAATGACCTGTCTACTAGTGGAATCTTTATGGATCGTTAGACCATTGAACAATAACTGCCAACCATTTTCCTGAAGTTCTCGAGTTATCTTCTCGAGGCTGTCTGGTCCCGTTTGTTCCTGCTGAACAGGCACGTCATTCTGACAATACAAAAAACATTTATCGCAACGATGCAGGAATATTCGACCTAATAATATCCTTTTTTTATAAAATTAAAAAAGATATTAATAAAATTAAAAAGATATTTTCCTTGCTTCAAAAGTGACACAACTAAAAAAATTAATTTTCTTAAAAAAGGGAAAAAGCTATTATTTTTCAACAATTTCAACTTGAGAGAAAATTCTTATTTATTGATAACTTTATTTGTTAATAACTTTTTTTTGTTAATAACTTTTGAACAAACAATGATCATCACCTAAAATGTTTTAAAGGTCACTCAGGGCTGACTTTGAGAACATATGTGAAGGTCAAGAGTGGTGTCCGATTACCGAAAATTCTTGACTAATCAAATAATATCGGCAAAAGGAATATATCATGTTAATATATTTTTCGTCGATATTTAAGAGAAAGGGAGAAAATTAAAATTTTTTATTAAAAAATAGTTTTTCTCCTTTCACAACTCTAAAAAATTATTCTTTTATAACGATTTTGAAGATTTAAAAAAAAAATAAAGTTGAATTAGTTTATTTTTGATCATTAATAGGATAATATTCAATTAATAATTATACTCATTCATAATATCATCATTCGAAAATCATGTTTTTTTAATTATCAATATAATTTGAAGTAAGGGAGTGACAAATAAAAAAACAAGGGGAAACCAAGAAAATTTCTTTTTTTATACGTTCTAAACATATAAAAAAAATACATCCGCGTTAAACTATAATGCGTTAACTATGTACTTTCGTGTCGTCCGTAGTACCAAGCATACGATCAATCGATTCCAGAATGCGAGTTTTAGTGGTGTGAAGATTCAGCTTTGCTAGACACTCGGGTTCGTTAAGTACAAGTTCCTTTGTGAGTCTATTAATTGACTGGCCGATCAAGGTGGATGATTTGTTCGCTGCATCCCCAGTCTTTCTCGATTTCATCATTCTCGTGACATTTTCAGGTCTCCGTCTCTCGAGTTTCTTGTCATCCTCACTTATCGTTGCCTCGCCGTCTCCTCGTTTCAACTTCTCCAGGTCCTCGAGGTTCAAAACGAGGTTCCTCATTTCTTGAGACTCAACGTCACTTTCGTTTCTCGTTTCCGTGACATATTCACCGTCACCGATGCCAATGTAGCGATGCCTCAGTTCAGGATCCAGCACGCGCGATTTCCTCGACTGGACAGCACGTGGTATATACTTCACCGACACTTCACTCTCATCGGAACATTCTCGCTCGTCTGGCGATCTCTAGAAAATATCAGATAAATTCGAAAATAATCAGAATGATAGATCCACTTTGACGATTTTTTATGTAATTACGCTAATTCTTCAAAGAAGCGTAGCTTTACAGATTATCTCCATGTTTTGATACATTTTTAAATATTAACTTTTCTAGAATATTGCAATTCAAGACAAGAAGCAATCTGATA
>Ga0157363_1005849_pt1 | contig 11532 bp, 10 predicted proteins | sample AttsexASBM1_FD_111477 | JGI IMG/M metagenome (GOLD analysis project Ga0157363, IMG submission 111477) | Fungus gardens microbial communities from leaf cutter ant in Ribeirão Preto, State of São Paulo, Brazil - Atta sexdens ASBM1 | ecosystem: Host-associated > Fungi > Mycelium > Unclassified ...
AAATATATTATTATAATAGCTGATATCGTTATGGTAGCGAAGAGACACAAAACTGTTTAATATTTTCTTAATAATTTTTCTTTGCTCTCTTTCTGAGAGCTCATTTTCTATGGAGTTTTAATTTGTAGCTAAACTATTATTTAAAACATGTGAACAAAAAAAAATGTGCATTTATTCAATAATTTGCTGAGAATCACTATTTTTTAAGTCTCTCTGATCTAGTATCTATTTCTCGTCAGGTATTAGCCTTATTTGAAGAGCACGAGGATGCATTCACGGCCTTTGTCGAACCCTTTGTCATCCTGCTTATCCTTATCGCCAATGCCGTGGTCGGTGTCTGGCAAGAACGAAATGCCGAATCTGCGATCGAGGCGCTCAAGGAATACGAACCCGAGATGGGTAAAGTTGTACGAGGGGATAAATCTGGTGTTCAGAGGATTCGGGCCAAAGAGATCGTGCCTGGCGATATTGTAGAAATATCAGTCGGTGACAAGATCCCAGCCGATATCCGTTTGTCCAAAATCTTCTCGACTACTCTCAGGATCGATCAGTCCATTCTAACTGGAGAATCGGTGTCCGTGATCAAGCACACCGACCCTATACCCGACCCACGCGCTGTCAATCAGGTAAAGCAACTGTATAAAAACATTTCCAATACTTTTTCTAACATCATCTCTCAAGTATCAACAGTATAATTTCAAAAGTTCATATTCGAAAAAAATTGTAAATATATAAAAAAAACTTTTATTCATAAGATTTTCAAAGTTCGTTCGTGTGATCATTTGATCATGCAAGTCTTGACAACGTTTGTTTATAAATTTTGTTTTGCTATTTTTCTAGGATAAAAAGAACATCTTGTTCTCTGGTACCAATGTTGCCGCCGGAAAGGCTCGCGGTGTTGTTATTGGAACCGGCTTAAACACGGCTATCGGTAAGATCCGTACGGAGATGTCGGAGACCGAGGAAATCAAGACACCATTGCAGCAGAAATTGGACGAGTTCGGCGAGCAATTGTCAAAAGTTATCTCCGTAATTTGTGTCGCTGTATGGGCCATCAATATTGGCCACTTCAACGATCCGGCTCACGGTGGTTCCTGGATTAAGGGTGCCATTTACTACTTCAAAATTGCTGTCGCTCTCGCCGTAGCCGCTATTCCTGAAGGCTTGCCCGCTGTAATCACAACTTGCTTGGCTCTGGGCACCAGGCGTATGGCCAAAAAGAACGCCATTGTACGATCTTTACCATCCGTAGAGACTCTAGGTTGTACATCCGTCATTTGCTCCGATAAAACTGGCACTCTGACGACTAACCAGATGTCCGTTAGCCGGTAAGATGATTAAGCAAACAGGATTATGTATTATGACGTAGATTTCACTTATAAATTTTTAATGAAATATCACGAAATAAGAAAATTTTCTTTTTCTCTTAGTTATATATTTAAATAAAAATATTTATATTTTTTAAAATATTTTAATATTTATAGAATGTTCATCTTTGACAAGATTGAGGGTAATGATAGCAGCTTCCATGAATTCGAAATCACCGGTTCAACTTATGAACCCATCGGCGAGATCTTCTTGAGAGGTCAGAAAATTAGGGGACAAGATTATGAAACATTGCAAGAGATCAGTACAGTCTGCATTATGTGCAACGATTCTGCTATCGACTTTAACGAATTCAAACAGGCATTTGAGAAAGTTGGTGAGGCTACAGAGACTGCTTTGATCGTTCTCGCTGAGAAAATTAATCCGTTTGGTGTTCCGAAAAGCGGTTTGGATCGCCGAGCTGGCGCTATTGTCGTCAGGCAGGATATGGAAACAAAATGGAAGAAGGAATTCACGCTGGAGTTCTCTCGTGATCGCAAATCCATGTCATCGTACTGTGTGCCTCTGAAATCATCAAAACTAGGAACTGGACCGAAGTTATTCGTCAAGGGTGCGCCGGAAGGTGTACTTGACAGATGCACACATTGCCGCGTTGGTGGTCAAAAGGTTCCTCTGACTTCGACTCTGAAAAACCGCATTTTGGATTTGACCCGCCAATACGGAACTGGTAGGGATACCTTGCGCTGCCTTGCTCTCGCCACCGCTGATCACCCTATGAAGCCTGACGATATGGATCTGGGCGATTCCACTAAATTCTACACATACGAAAAAGATCTCACATTCATTGGTGTAGTGGGTATGCTCGATCCACCTCGTAAAGAAGTATTTGATTCGATTGCTAGGTGCCGCGCCGCTGGCATTCGCGTAATCGTTATTACCGGCGATAACAAGGCCACTGCTGAAGCCATTTGCCGACGTATTGGAGTCTTCGGAGAGGATGAAGATACCACCGGCAAGTCGTATTCCGGACGTGAATTTGATGATCTGCCGACATCAGAACAGAAAGCGGCTTGCGCTAGAGCTCGCCTCTTCTCTCGCGTAGAACCGGCTCATAAGTCAAAGATTGTGGAATATTTACAAAGCATGAATGAAATTTCTGCTATGGTAAGTCAGATTATTCTCTGCAATCGTTATTATAAATGATGCTATTGAATCAAGTTAATCTATTGAATTCATTTAGATCTTAACTCTCTCTTGATTTTATTATAGTTACAATTTCGAAAACAGCTTGTAAATCCTTTGCTTAATTTTCAAAAGAACAACTGAAACTGCGATTTGTTTATCCCCAATTAGCTTAGGACTTATTGTTTTGAGTACTTTATTCCTATTAAAATATTTTTCCACTCAAAATTCTCAATATTAAGCAAGATTCTTGAAATCGAAGTCGAATTTTCTGTTTGACAATTATTTTAGACAGCACTGAACTATTCAATATTCCTATTATTCTAACATTAATTGATGTAAAATAAATATTTATCATTTAAAAGAGTTTATTTAAAGAAAATTACAAAATTTTACGTCATTTTACTCCCACAGACTGGTGACGGTGTGAATGATGCTCCTGCCTTGAAGAAGGCTGAGATCGGTATTGCTATGGGCTCTGGTACTGCAGTCGCAAAATCAGCTTCGGAGATGGTGTTGGCAGACGACAATTTCTCTTCCATCGTAGCTGCTGTAGAAGAAGGCCGTGCCATCTACAATAACATGAAACAATTTATCCGTTATCTTATTTCTTCCAACATCGGTGAAGTTGTCAGGTATTTACGATATGAGTATAGTGAGGAGTTAAGATTGAATCATTATCCGTGTTTGTATGTTACTTTACAGTATATTCTTGACCGCCGCCCTTGGTCTTCCCGAAGCACTGATTCCGGTCCAACTTCTGTGGGTCAACTTGGTCACTGATGGTCTTCCAGCTACTGCTCTCGGTTTCAATCCACCTGATTTGGACATTATGAGCAAGGTAATGTAACAATTAAAGAGATGCATTACTGTCATACATCAAATGCAGCTTTATTGACTCATGCATTTTTTTTATAGCCTCCTCGTAAAGCTGACGAATCCCTGATTTCTGGATGGTTGTTTTTCCGTTACTTAGCTATTGGTGGATATGTAGGCGCTGCCACCGTCGGTTCAGCTGCTTGGTGGTTCATGTACAGTCCAAATGGCCCTCAAATGAATTACTATCAAGTTGTAAGTTTTGACAAGAATTTGCATCGTTTATATTCAGAATTATTTGAAGATTTGAATAATTACTCTCTAATTAACATCCATTATTTGCACAATATAGACTCACCACTTGGCATGTATTGGCGGTGGAAATGAATTCAAGGGTATTAATTGCAAGATTTTTGCTGATCCTCATCCCATGACTATGGCTCTCTCTGTATTGGTCACCATTGAAATGTTAAATGCCATGAACAGGTAAGAAAATACTTGTAACATATTTTATATAAGCATTGTTTCAGAATTGTAATAAATCTATATTCTCTATAGCTTGTCTGAGAATCAGTCGCTCATCAGCATGCCGCCTTGGTCCAACATGTGGCTCATTGCATCCATGGCTCTTTCTTTCACACTCCATTTTGTCATCTTGTATGTCGATGTTCTTTCAGTAAGTAATTATTTACTTCAAAATTGCTATCAAGATTTTAGAAGCGAACGTGGTTAAAGACTCTTATTATTTCAATTTGAAGAGTAAAAGTTGTAAGCACTGTTAACTGTTTTGTTTCAGTCCGTATTCCAAGTGTGCCCACTAACGGGTGAAGAATGGGTTACCGTTATGAAGTTCTCCATTCCAGTGGTACTTCTCGACGAAACCTTGAAGTTCGTTGCCAGAAAGATCACAGACGGTGAGAATCCAATTTACACCGTGCATTGGATCGTTCTAATGTGGGCTGTGTTCTTTGGACTGTTGCATATCTGTCCCATATAGAACGTCCGTGAAATAATAATATTAGTCTAGCAGACGATGTTTTTTTCCTATGGAAAAGCATCCGCGACTAAATCCTTGAACTCGCAATTGCATTTAACCGAAGCTCTTCCCACCGTGACGCGGGAAGGCGCGAGATAAGTTATTAACAGAGTGCGTTCAAGTGAGATTTTAACAAATTTGACTGTTGTGCATGGTGTTAGTACGATCATATATGAAATATGCCACCAAGGCCCACCATGCCCGCATCACACACCGTACCCTGACGTCGCTCAACGATCACGGGTTTCGAGTGGCATCGAGTGATCTAAGAGAGACCCCGTCGTAAATCAAAGATTGTGATCGTTAAATTATTTTCTACGAGTGCCTTTTGAACATTGAATTTCCTCTGCAACAAACACGAAAACTGTTCATAGATGTTCTTTCCGATATAGATATTTCCGATATGTTCGACGTCCTAATCCTCCTCCGTTTTTTTGCACTATTATTTATACTTTTTTTAATCTTATGCACGTTTCGATTAGCAACAGATAAATTATCTGGTAATTGTAGCAGATCCTGATAATGCACTAACACAGTTAAAATTCACATTAATTTACGAATGTCTTCCATCTGTGTTTCTTGCCGATTAATAATATTACGACATAAACTTTTATATCTTTGCATGTTCGAAGCGTATTATTGATTTTTGGTCGATTTAAAAAGTACAAAGTAGTTCACCCTCTAACCATATCGGGGATAGTAACTTCGGTTTCGACGCAAATAAATGCATTTGCGATCGTATCATTTTTGTAGAATAATACGCACGTTTACACAACGAAGACAATAAAACATTCGGCAGAAATACAGATTGAACGGACATTAGTAGTAGTAGTATTATATTTGTCTCCTGATTTTATTTTCAGGCTCAGTTTAATGCACGCACGCAACAAATTAGCACAACATTCGGTTAACGCGGTTAATGTATAATCTCACTAATCTGTTTATATTTACATTTCTTTTCTGTTGCTTTCAATGTTGCTTGTTATAAATATTTATTAATGAATTCTTAGCTTCTGGTGTGCCCGTTTCTACTCTGAAGTCAGAACTGAAGTCGGAGCTGTCTGAGTGTCTGCTGAAATTTCAAGGAAATGCGAGGACTTCGTACTAACGGATCTCATTTTGTATCCTGCATACCGTGTCTTCCTTCCCATAGAGATAATGCATGCACGGTATAATTAATAGCACGTTTTGTAAGATCCTTTCTTATAATCTATTCTTTTCAATTATACTGACCTCTGCTGTGTCATGCGATCAATCGATTAATTTAACTTTGCGTGTTCATGTTAAGATATATTCTTAACATTTAAGTGAAACAGAAAAGTTTATTTTTATTAAATGATGTTTTTGCGAGTTATTCTCTTATAGAAATTTTTCGTCTGTAACGAATGCAATAAACGTGAAATAAGATTTTGTAAATATCTATATAATCAATATTTTTTTAGATTAGAAGTAGATGATAGAATGAAACAAATTGTCACAAAATTAGTGATCATCGCGATTGGCACAGCAGGATTTCTTCTAATTTTTCTTTGGTACGCGAACACAACATCTGTTCCCTATGTGTGTGTATAATCCATATGTGTGATTTATGCATTTGAAAGGTTTACGCAATCCAACAGATTCGCGTATCGCTAATTTCCGGATATGGACTGCAAAGGCTCGTAAGTGTAAGATAAGGCAATCGTTAAGCAGAGGAAAAACAGTTGACCTCATTACCTCTCTCGTACGCTCGAAACTGACGGGGCAGTCCATAGAATTTCTAGTGCGTTCGTTCATGTCAATATCTGAGCAGTGTTCCGAACGCAAATACACTCATCATCGGGATTGATTATCCATTTTTATCAATAATAATATCGAATACAATTAATTATAGAATCAATTAAACGACGCGTAGATTTTTTAAAAAATAAATTTGTCCTTAAGAATGATACTTAGTGATAGTTAGGCGCATCTATTTTTTATTCCTGGCTCCCGAAAATCTTTTCATATTTAGTTTCTTTTTTAAATGCGTATAGAAGAATCCTAGTTTGCTTTTGATATAGTCCTTAAATAAATTATTTAAAATGTTAAAAAATATTTAGGATATATGCGTAAATAACCTAATTTGTTAAGTTATTAAAATCGAAAGAGTTGGTACTTTCAGCAATGAAGTAATATGAAAGTTGCATGCTAAACGCATAGTAAAAGAGAATTTGACTAGTGGCTTTTTCTTGTATAAAATTTCCTTAAGGATCGGCGATAATTCTGCTTCATTGAATCGTAATAATTTTATTAATAAAAATTTATTCGTTTCATGTAAGTTTAAACTTTTCCATTTTCTCACTTTCAATGTCTCAGATGTTCGCCGATTCTTCGAATTTTTGCATTGAGAGTAAACTTAGTCCCTAATTAGTCGAGGAATTTCTCGATTGAGTGAACGCGAATTCGGTCACTGCCACATAACGAAATGAATAATCGGTGTCGTCACGAGTACGTGGGCCTTCGAAACATCTGGCTGCTTAGTCAGTTCATCCCTTAGATTGTATCCTGTCGGCGTAAGCGACCGCTAATCAAGGAAGAAAGACTGAAATCGATAAAGTGCTATAAAGACAGCAATTTCTCGATTCTTTCTTTCCTCGTTTACTGACGTAAAACCATCCCTTACGAAACGATATTTCCAGCTACATTCGATTAGAAAAGAAAGTAATCGACAAGAGGGCAAAGAGCAGTATCGTGTCGTAAATGGTGGATTTAAGTGGTTCACTTCCATCGGCAGCGCACGATCCAAGGTATCATCCAGATCTTCGCAGAGATCGCCGTAATTTCGGCCGTTCGCAATTCAGCGCGCAAGACGCAGCGCGCAAGACGCTTCTCCGCAAACACGTGCAAACGCAACAAGACTGACGATGTGTTCCGGAGAGGAGCGGACGCGTCCGCTGCGTTTTCTTTATTTTTTTTTCTCTTCTTCGGCGCGCGACGCATAATAATTTAATTGCGCCGCATCCGGCGATTCAGGAATCCACCGCGGTCGCGCGGCGCGACATTGTAATATAATTAATTAATTAGTTAACGGTTAAGGCGTGATACTTTGGTATGGGCATAATTAAAACTTAATCAGACCGAACGAGTTAGCGCTGCCGCACTAACGAACTTGTGTCTCGAATAGTGTTTTGTTCCGCAGTTTAATTTTTAGCACGAGATAAAATTACTGGCTTTGCGTCCTCTGCGATCGATACCTGTGCGATATTTGTCCTCAATGTTACTTGAAGGAAAATCCATTCGCGTGGATGAATTCTACAATTCGCAGCGGAATAAAAATCATCAAGAAGGATACGTAATATTTAATTATCACTCGTAAAAGAGATTTGTTCTTACAATTGTATATCTATATCTCATAAAAATGTTGACCTAATTGATATTCGGATTGGACATTTTCTTTAACTGCGTTTCATTGCGACAAATTAATTTTTTTCAATCTTACATAATTTTGCATCATCTTGTTTCTCGGATTTTGATCTTCAATATCAATAAAAAATCGTTCGATTACGTTAAATTTGAGCAAAGATATATAAAGTAGATATACTGGACCCACGAATATCAGTTCAAGAAATTTCAGAGCGAATATCGATTAGGATTAGACTGCGATTTTTTATATTCTCCGAATTCCGGCTTCCTGTGTAATATTTGCCATTATCATGTTTACCCACTGTGGCGTAGAACAATGGATGTTGTGCCTATTCGGATATTCGAACGCGCGAGTAATTAGCATGTATTATTGGAGTACAGGTACGAACGCGGGGATCAATGCCGGTGCGAACAGTCTAATGCAGTTCTCTATGACGCTCAATAAGTTCGACGAAATTAATCGGGGAGCACGGATTACAGGGGGACCCAAGTGACGGATCTCGAAAGTTGCGCGAATTTCAATTTTTTGCATCCCACACAGCACAAACCTCCAAAGAATGTCCTAAAGACGTTTTAAAGATGTCTTTTGAACGTCCTAAGGCAACCCGAGACGTCTCTCGGATAAAGTATGCTGTGTGAGAGTAAACTGTTGAATTTTTAAAGTCCGACAAATATGAGAATATATTCAACGAAATGATACATTTTTCATCCTATCATTTTTGAAATATTATGTCAACGGAATGATATATTCTTGATCCTCTTTTATTTCTTGATTCTCCAATGATTGGAGATGATCTGTCATTAAATTTAAGATAAACAGAATGATTTCCTTTTCATTAATGTATTTACATGCTCGTACGATTTTTTTCGAGATTCGTCGTTTATTGTTCCCTCGCATCCGGATTCCTAACTTCGTCCACGATGTATCTGTAAGTACTTGGAGTGTGCATTGTATTTTATGTTGACCGAGAATGACGGGGTAGTGCCATCACGACGAAAGTATACTGCGCGACGTCACGCAAATATCAATGCTTGATTAAAAAGTTACAATCCTAGCTTCATTAACATATATTTCATATAATGCTGTTATACAAAGAAGAAACGATTTATATTTATTGTATTCGCTTCGCATATTATATTTATTAATTATAATTTATTAACTGTCAAAATGTATGTGTGCTGAGAATTAATTAGCTCGTCGGTAGACATTTCTTATTGATCCTTGTGTGACGTTGACAATGAAAACGCAGTGTCCAGCGATGATGAGGCTACGATCGCGTCGTTTCCTTCAGGAAGTACCTATTTCTCTAACGATAACGAAGTTAATATTAATATTAATAACTTATGGAATACTATAACATCGAGTGATTTCGAATATATACACTCGCCGCGGACGCGCTCCGCGGCGAAAGATAGTCGAGAATATAATTCCGGGTGTGAATTATATTTCAAATTTCGTAGAGACAGAGAAATATAAAAATATAGAAAGATTAAAGAGAAATTGTATACACGAATCCGACTGTTGCGCGTGTTACGATCAAGTCTATGCATATACGATAAGTACAATTATGTTATCATGTAATTATTGCGCCACTCCCTCGTGTGTTGGCGTTCACAATTTGTTTTATTTATCATCCGATTTGCCTTTGTCGTGTATTCAATTTGAGTTCGTACGGAGCGACATTATAACAAGTGAGAGTATATGACGACGGAATGATATATAATGCATTACTTGTTATAATAAAAGAATCATGTGTTACTAATGCGTTTCTCGATCCTCCGACGATTGGCCTACTAATCGAAATAATAATTCTCGCTTAAACTCGGCGATTATTGCCATCAGAAAAAGATTGAACACTTAATATGATGTAAGTAATAAGCATTCGATTCAATTTATCCCAGCCTAAAACTACTTTAATTTTTCAATCTTTTTTTTCTCTCTGGTTGTCTGTTATCCACTCCATCATATTTCGAATGTTTATTGTAACCACAGCTGGCTTAAGACATTCAGATGTTGGTGGGCCAGAATTAGTATATGAAATTTAGAGATTACTGAATGTATACATTTAAAATTCAGAAGGGAAATCTTTTTATTTATAATTTCTTTCTTCGTAAGTAATAAAGTAAGATTAAAGTTTCGGCGAGATGATATTTTTAAAATTATTTATAGGATGATTTGCGGGATTATACTCAGTAATGGTTGTTTGGTTCGAATAAAAAGAAACAAAAAAAGTTACTGATTCCAAAATATGTGTATGAAAAAACATTTAGTATTTTAGTACAATAAAATGATAATGAATGACGCGTTTGTGGCCCACTTATTCAATGATTAAGACAGCTTTCTGCTTGTATAACCCTTATAATTTTTTGACATAACAAATCGAAAGGTTCACAAGGACTTTGAGGACCATCTTGTACGTCTCACCACCGCTCGTCTCATTGTGTGTGGAGGCAAGATTTCGGAAAATAAAACACATTACGTGATGCCGAAATTTTTCGACACAACGCATCCACGACGAATCTTTTTATTATCTACTATGGCTATACTATGGTGTTCCCTATTTTCCTCCCCCCGACCCTTCGAAACTTGTTGTTTGAAATTTTTGCATGCGTTCACTGGAAAAAAGATCGATGTGATAACTGTCGATGACCCGGAATGAGTCCTAAAATCGAGGATATTGAAAACATTCTCCGACACATCACGTGACCTCGACACCCACCCTCTTTTGCTAACTTCTCCCTGCCTGCTGGTGTGCCAAACTGTACAGTCATGAAGAGGGCGATCTTCGAGGGTGACTACGGACGCGCAGACGTGAAAAATACAGGTAATGTTGAATTTGTCAATTTTAAGACTAACGAAATTAACTTTTAATTACATTTAGCTGTAACACGACACGCGCGCGCGCGCGCACACACACAAACACACACACACACACACACACACACACACACACACCATACACACGCCATCTACATTCCGCAAATAAGTGACTTTGAAAACGATATTTTTTTCTATCGATGGAAAAAGATTGCGGTCTCCTTTTTGTCATGTAATGTGTATAATTTGTTTATGTACATTTCAAAAAGAACTCAGGGGATTAATAACATTTAGCTGTGCAACACAACTTACACGACACGCCGTCCACGAACTGCACTCCGCAAACGAGCGATTTACGTGTAGCAATTTCTTCCGTTTGTCGATGGAAGAAACTGCGGTCTCTCTTTTTGTCGAGTAATGTGTATAATTTGTTCATGTACATGTTTATGTCTCCAAAAAGAATTCAGGGAAGCCTCGTCTATTCTATTCTACAACACATTTTAACTACTCGAAATGGAACTATAAAAAATCTTATTAATACTTTTTCTAAGGAACATATTCAATCAAGAGAAAGTAAAAAAAGACTTTATGGAAGTCTTGATGATTTTTTGTTACAAAATTTGGCTATTTATTGATATTAAAGATCAAAATAAAGTTATTTGGATTTTTTTGTTGACTTCTATATGTTCCTTGGACACTTATTATTATACAATTTATTATATATTAATGCGAACTAGAAATGCCTATACCCGTCAAAGCTAGACCTTTAATGCTTAAATAATTCAATGTGAATTATATATATGTACTATATATAATATATATATGCACATATACCATATTTGTAGTCATTCACATTGAATTATTTAAGCATTAAAGATCTAGCTTTAATCGATGTAGACATTTCTAGTTCGTATTGATTGTGTTCTCACATGTATGGTCTAAAATATGATTCTTACATATACTTATATAT
>Ga0157363_1005850_pt1 | contig 11532 bp, 4 predicted proteins | sample AttsexASBM1_FD_111477 | JGI IMG/M metagenome (GOLD analysis project Ga0157363, IMG submission 111477) | Fungus gardens microbial communities from leaf cutter ant in Ribeirão Preto, State of São Paulo, Brazil - Atta sexdens ASBM1 | ecosystem: Host-associated > Fungi > Mycelium > Unclassified ...
AAAAAAAAGCTCAGAACTTTTTTGTACACCTAATATATACAATGTTTGGAGAGAGTTTGTAATTTTTATAAGAAAAATTCTATTTAAGAAGCTAATAAGTTTTATTGAAATGTTGATATAAAGTCTTTTAGTCTTTTACATCATTATCTATATCTAATCTATATTAACCATGAGATTTAAGTAAAATTGGCAAGATAAAAAAAAATGCATAAATACGTTAATAATGTTTAGGAAAAGTGCGTCGAAACATAAATTCGGTTAATATATCCGGGCATATGGTCTTTCCTCTGATCATATTGTGATATTTAGAAACATATATCAAGCCAATTACGCACAATATTTTGTGCATAAGCATATACGCTTTTTGCGCGGAGCGAAGTCCATTCCTTCCTGCTAAGGAGTGTCCAACTTTGAAATTGAGATTCTCCTTCTCTCTCCCTAGGGATAGCCTTTTCACGTAAAACGATCAAGGTCTACATCATATCTCTCTAGGAAATGATATTCCTAGGTAAGGGGTGAGGAAATGAGATGGACCCATGGTGGATTAACATAGTGTGCTAATCAGTTTGCAAGCATTTTCTCTTTAATTCTCTCATTTGTTCGATGACCGTTCAGATCCCAATTTAGCCAACTTTAGTTGTTGTCGCATGTACATTCAGACTCGGCCTCTTTTTATCTAGTACTACTAACATTTATTCGTGTCACATGTTCCTACCATAGTTCCTACTTAATTTAATGCACTCGTTGGAGTGAGTAGGAGCTATAATAGGAATTGAAACACATTTCAGAAATATATACACAAAATATTTGTACTTTTTTTAGAATTTTTTATAAATATGAATTTTAAAATATTGTATAAGATTCATATAAAAAAATTTGAGATATTTTCTAAAGTTATAAAATCATACAGAAATTCTAAAACTTCAAAATTTTTTATATGTGAATTCTAAAATATTATAAGATTTATATAAAAAAGAATCAGATTTTTTAAAAAGTTATAAAATTATAGTGAAATTGTAAAAATTCTGAAATTTACGTAAAAATTTTGAAAAATTATTTGAAAAATTTGGAAAAAATTTCCATTAGCAACAAAAATTGCTCACAAACGGTTGAAAGACCGTGTGGAAAGAGCATCTGGATATTCCATGAGATCAAAGGTTTGTCATAATCGTTGACATTATAACTCTAATGCAAAAAACCTTTTCTCTGTTGTCAATTAGTGATATATAAATCAATTAGTGGTATATAAATATATTAGGTGTAGTAAAACGAAATCCATTATTTTTGCATGAAATTGAATGGAAAAATAATGGATTTCTTTTTACTACACCTAATATGTAGACTTTGTAATCGTTATTGTACACTCTGACTGTCATAACAGTCACACTTGACTATTGTCAGATTATCTTGCTTTTATTTTATTTTAATAACTTGGAAACCAATTTTAATTCTTGACAATTACCATATTTATCATTTCAATTTTACAAAGTCTGACTGCATATATTTATATCAGAATCTAATTGATGTGCATTAGAGTTATAATATGCCAACAATTACGACAAATTTTTGATGGAATATCCAGATGCTTTTTCCACACGTTTTTCAACTGTTTGTGAACAATTTTTGTTACTCTGAGAAGATTTTTACTCGGCTTCTCAAAATCTTCTGATCATTTCCATTTTTAATTGTTTCCTGCGTTTTCAAGTTATTCTCCAAAGAATTTGTAATTTTTTGTACATTTTGTATACATTAGAAGATAGCTCAATCCTATAACCGAGACGTGTTACGTGAATTCTTACTATTTTTGTAATATGAAGATTTGTAAAATTTAAAATAATTGGTCTTTTCTTCAATATATGTAAATTTCTATTTTTAATTTTGTAATTTTTGACTCTTATTGTCCTGTCGATAATTAACTCTATTATCACTATAAAAATCCTTTACTTTATTATTCTCTTGAATGTTGTTCAGGATCCATGTCCTGGATAATATTTATCAAAATCAAGGCCATTGGCGATTATTCCTCTTATTTTCATTTTACTAAAAATTACTATAATACTAAAAATTTATTTTTACGTAAAAATGAAAATAAGAGGTACAATCTTCAATGATCCTAATCTTGACAAATGTTATCCTAATCATAATCTTGAACAACATTCAAGAGATTTTAACCGTCGGTTGGATACCTTGGATAATGCTAATGTCAGTGGTATTGTACTTTCAAGCATCATAACTCAAAAAGTATTTAATGAAAAAATATTTTCTTATAGCGTTTTGAAAAGCTCTCAACATCAGCTATTAGATTCTGAAAACAAAAGTAGGATGTTCTATTAAAAAAAGTCGACTTGACCTTGAAACGCCACTCAAGGTTAAACTGATAAGATCAGTAAATAGATCTTTTTAAACTCAACAACTTTTGTTCGAACAATTTTTCTCAATAATATCATATTTCTGAGATAAAAATTTGTAACGCTTTATTTTAAATACCCGATACACAGGGTGTCCCGGAATTTTTTGCTAAGCGCTCTTGTATAGATAGAGCGGATTAAATTGAATCGAAAAATCCTCTATTTTGCAATTTTTGCAATAATTAACAAGATATTAATAATAATTGCCGAACTAAAACTACTAAAAATTGTCAAACATTGGTCTTCAATATCTTTTTGTTTTAAATACTATCAATTTTACAGAAAAATTGCAAGAGACAAAAAAATTATTTTCTTTTCATAGAGCTCTAAGAATTTTTTAGAATTTTTCAATAACTTTTTAATACTGTATTTTCTTATTGGCAATTATTATTACCAACATGAAAGTATACGAGATTAAAAAATTCTGAAAAAATTCTGAAAAAATTCTCAAAACTGAAAAGAAAATAATTTTTGTCTTTCGCTATTTTTCTGTAAAGTTGATAGTATTTGAATAAAAAATGATTGAAAACCAATAATCAGCAATTTTTAGTTATAATTAATATCTTGTTAACTATTGCGAAAATTGTAAAATGATAGTGGACTTTTCGATTCAGTTTAGCCCGCTTTATCTACACAAGAGCGCTTGACGAAAAATTTTGAGACACCCTATACAGGGACATATTTCATGCATAATTATATTGTGATGTCCATGTATACTACCTCGATCAAAAAGTTCCCGGAATTCAGAAAATTCAAAAGTTTTATTCATCAAAAGTGATATTGTTCCCTTCAAAGTACTCCCCATCGACTACAACGCACTTATGCCAGCGCTTGATCCAGCTCTCGAAACATTTCTGGAACTCTACTGTCGATATAGCCATCAGAGCCGTCTTCGATTTTTCCATTACCTCCTTTCGGCTGTTAAAACGCGTTCCCCGTTATGGTTTTTTGACTCGAACAGAAAAAAATCGCAGGGAGTCATATCAGATGAATTCGATGGCTGTTAGATGGTATTCGTTTCATTCTTGGTCAAAAATTCACTCGTTGTTGCAAATTCAACTCCATTTTTAAAACTGTAAAAAATCGAAAATACGTGCAGAGGTAGATGTACTCAAGATGGCGTAATTTTTACAAATGTCAAGCTATGGTGATAAAATTTGGTAGGAATGTCAATGATAGATGTGGCAATCTAACCAAAAAAAAAACAGAACTCAAATCAGCTGACTCAAAATATCACTTGGTGATAATTCCGGGAACTTTTTGATGAAGGTAGTATATAATTATATATAAAATATTTTTTCCTGAGTGAATGAACAAATAAATAAATAAATAAATACATAAGTACAATTTGTACCAACAATACTTATAGCTCGGTGGAATCCTCTTCAAGGCATCTATAGAATTATTCCATTTTTCCTAGGAAACAATAGAAATCTAAGAAATAATTAAATTCCAATATAGGAATTTATTTCGAATAATTTCATAATACGCACTCTAATAAGCGTTTGAAATCACGTTTGATATTTGCTTGACAGTTGATGTTGCGCCACGCTTCGAAATGAAGAGAGAAAAGGATATATAGCGAGATCTAACGAAGATGCATAGTAATCAGTCGTAGCAAAAACATTTATTTTTTTGCAGTTGGCAGGCCTTGGTTTTAAACGATATTCGCAAAAGGGACGTGGTTTACTCAAACTGATCACTTACTGATCACACTATGTTAATTTCTTTCACTATGGGTGGGCCTTGCTTCGTATAGAAAATCGTAAGGTAAATGTCCCAATTAGTGATAGTTATTCTGTGGAAAAAATGAATTAAGGTATCCGAGACAAATAAGGTCCAGCACTAAATAAGGCCCATTTTTAAATTTATTATTTTAAAATTCGTTTTACGCCTATATATGTTTAAAAGATGTATTATAGGAAGTAGATAAAAAGGGATTAAAGAATTGGAATTGACAGCAACACATTTGTTTAACATAACAAAAATTTGTGTGCATGAGCCATTTTTATAACAGTCCGCTGTAAAATTCACCAGTACACACAATGTTTCATAATATATTATAGTTCATAATATTATTCAACTTCCTAGCTATGGAAAATAACAAATAAACCAATTTTTTGAAAGGAGTATAAGTATTTCTTTTAAATTAAAACAATGTGCTTATTAAATAAGGCCTATTTATATGACCATTATTATTGTTACATCAGCGACGAGTGGTCTTGTAATTCGCGCTCGGCAATAAAAGAAACACTTGTGTACATAGAAGGAACACTTTATTGGATACTACAGAGAATATAGCGGAAGTAGCGTGCGGAAAGAAAGAGCGTGACAAAGCACGTTCGTGCGGGATGATGGTTCGACACGAAACTTGAAGTCATTTACTTAACAATCGTGCATCTCATTGCCCAGAGAACGCGCTTTTTGTTTTTCTAATTCTAAGCTATGGTTCGATCTGGACCAATTCTGGAGCTCGGCACGGACATAACACTGTCCTCCTTCTTCTAGATTGTCATCCCGACAATCAAAACTCGACGATTAAATGTATTTCCAAGGGATGTATGTTTCTCAAGTTTCATTCCTGGATTTTTTAATCCTTGGACGGTTTTTTGCCTTAATCCACGCTGTCGAGATGGAATACTGGGCTCCGCTCCTATCAGGATCCTTCTCAATTGAAGACCTTTCAGCAGCAGGATCCCTTCTCATATCCTTCAGAAGATGGCCAATCTTCCGAACGAAATACATAAATTCCAAGGGCGTCTACTTAGCTTCAATCTTCTTAATTGAAGAAAATAAATAATCCTTGATAATTCTCTTCTCTCTTCCATTGTGCCTTGATGCTCCTTTCGTCAGACAAGGGAGAGGATTTATTTTCTACGGTACCTCTCTGCGGTACCCCCAAGTCCCCGTCTTGGCATTTGCCCATCGTCCTGTGATAAAATCACGGATCAAAAACCGCGAGCGAGACGGTCTTAAAAAAAAAACTTCGCACAATATTGTACTAATCACGTGTTCTGCACTTGTCTCTCCACAAATTTCTCTGCACCGATTTTTCGCACCGATCTCCACCGGTTCTTCACGCCCGTGAAATCCTTTCCACATCTAAAACTATCTTTCTGTCCATTCCAATGTACTCAAGCAACATGTTGGACATGGAATTAAAAAAAAGTTTAATCGCGCAGCTTACATCATAAATTAAAACAAAAACAATTCGATTATTTATCTTGATAGATTAGGGCTCCGATTTGATAAGTTACTTTTCCTCTAAATATCTTTAATAAGGAACTAATCCGAGTGAACGATTTTATTTTTGTTCAACTTGCGAGTAAACCACTTTACTAAGTTTCTTTATAACGCAATATCGCCTTTCCCAACTATTCTAGATTTTAGAGTCCTATCTTTTATTTTTCGAGAATTATACAACCAAACTTTCTGTCCTTCATCAAAATGGATTTGCCTGGTCTTTTAGTCGTACTAGGTTTTAGTTCAAAAAGACTTAACATCAGCACATTTCCTTACATCTTCATGGATTTCCTGTAACTTCGTCTGGTTTCATTTAGGTAATTCTCAACTGAGAAATCCTCTTTCTTAAGTCCAGGAGAACTTCTTCATAACAAAGTAATCGTCCACTAGTAATCGAAGATTTCGAATGAAATATAATTTGACTAGCGTGATTTTTATGGTTTCATGTTTTGATGATCTATAAGCCAGCAAATACATCGGGATTCATCGGTTCCAGTGCTTTTGATTTTCAGAAATATACTTCGATAAGTAATTTGAAATCATTTGATGTTAGTGTTTCACCTGTTTGTTTAATTAAGGACAGTCCTTGTTTTTTTAATTCCCAATAAATTTGTTAATTCCTGAAAAATTTTTCAAATTTGCCTCAAAGTTCTTCTTTTGATCCTTATGGATTTCCAAAGGAACCCTGTGTCTGGACATCAATTAGCTTAAGAAAATTTCCGAAATAGTTTTGGCTCTAATGTTTTACAACGGAAAAAAGTCCATTTGATAAAACAGTCAGTCACTTCCAACCATTTAGTATTTCCCTAAAGATGGCTCCAGCTGTTGTGAATAGTTCATAGTGACAGCTGATTTTGGCGATTTCAGAGAGGTTAAACATCTGCTAATAATATTCAGTTTATATCGCTTTGAGTTTCATACAAAAACCTTGATTTTTACTGTGTTTGTTTACTGTGTTGAATTTTGTGTTAATCAAGCAGCATTTGCATTTTGTTTTTCTGCTTTAATTGGAAGAAAAGTGCGGCTGAAGCCCATCGAAGTTTATGGTGACACTGCTCCAACTGATAAATCATGTAGGGATTTCGACGTTTCAAGGATGGAGATTTCAGCGTTGAAGACAAGCCTTACTCTGGACAGCCAAAAAAATTCGAAGAATTAGAGGTATTACTCGAAGAAGATCAGAGTCAAACGCAAGAGGAGCTTGCAGAATCATTGGAGGTAACTCAACAAGCCGTTTCTGTATGATTGAGAGCCATGGGGATGATTCAAAAACAAGGAAATTGGATGCTTTATGAACTGAAACCGAGAGACGTTGAAAGACGATTTTTCACTTGTTAACAACTGATTCAAAGACAACAGAAAAGGTTTTTTGCATCGGATTGTGACTGGACATAAGAAGTGGATATTCTACGACAACTCCAAGAAGAAAAAATACTATGCTAAGCCCGGTCAATCGTTGCTATCAATCTCAATATCAACACCACGGCCGAACATTTATGGTTCGAAGATCATGCTCTGTATCTGGTGGGTGGGACCAAAAAGGTCTTGTTTACTATGAGCTGCTGAAACCTGGCGATTACATTACGGGGGGATCGGTATCAGTATAATTGATTTGTTTGAGCCGTGCATTGCGAGAAAAACGGCCGGAATACGAGCAAAGATATGATAAAGTTATTCTTCTTCATGACAACGCTCGGCTTCATGTCGCTAAAGTCGTAAAAAAATATTTGGAAACGCTCAAATGGGATGTTTTACCCGCCGTATTCTTCGGACATTGCTTCTTCTGGTTGTTCCGAAGGATGCAGCACGATTTGGCAAATCACCCGTTCATTTCTTTCGCAGAAATCGAAAATTGGCTCCAAAATTGGATCGCCTCCAAAGACGAGTCATTTTTTTCGAGATGGAATTCGAAGATTACCTGAGAGATGGGAAAAAATAGTAGGCAGCGATGGACAATACTTTCATTGATCTTTTCATTCATTTTGTTTTTAAATAAATGCATTTTTGAACACAAAAAAACGGACCGAACTAATTTGTACTCCCAATAAAACAGTCGGTCATCACAAGCAAATATTTGTTCCTCGACAATGTTATCGGAAGAGGGCCAAGAATGTCCATTTGCACTCTTTCTCTAGCGGAGTATCGATTGTAAATTTGTAACGGGGATTTTCCTTTCTCGAATTTTCCTTTACCTGCCATACACACTTTACACCAATCTTCTAAATATTGCTTGCAAGTTGTTATAAATAAAATTGCTTACGGGCTTTCTCCAAGGTCTTATTGACTCCAAAACATCCTCCAAAAGCAGAATCTCCTCTAATGAAAACATGAATTTCCTCTAATATTTATCTAATTCAATCCCTCAGAACAATTGCAAAATGCGTTTCTTTAAATTCGATCCCACCTTTTATAAAAGATATCGTTCCTAACCTCCCTATTTCCTAAAGAAATCCCAGTATGTTCAATAGACTTTTGCGAAAACGTCCTTGCGCAATTTTCTGCCAGCATGGACGCTCCCCATGCAACCTCTTTGCCTCGAAGAATAACAGAAATATTCAGATTTTTTCAGCTGTTTCTTTCACCAATCCTCAGAACTTTTTTTCAAATAATGATTTGAGCAATAAAACTTTCTTACTTTAAAGCTTCCTTTATTTTTTCTCGATAACAATATCAACAATCAGAGTTTCATAAGAGTGCCTGGAAAATCCATTCGTATTTCTATAAGAAAACTCTTTCTAATGTAGCACCTCAAAATTATACTGCTGCAGCCTTTCTATTCAGCATACCAACTGTACTTACAGATCTATAAAGGACATTAGCCACTTGAGTGAGACATCCGTTCGAACTTAAAATTTCTTTCCATACAAATAATAATGAAAAAACTTTATTGACAATAGTTTACGACGCGTTAATTCCTCTCAGCCTTGTTCAAAACTCGGCTAAATAAGCGATAACCTTTTCATCGTTCCCTGTTTCTGTGCCAAGACAAATAAATTTTATTTGATTTTCTGTAAGTATATAGAGCGGTTTTGCTATTGAAAGAAATCCTTTTACAAATTTGTGATAATAAAAGCAAAATCCCCCCAAAATTTATAAATATTTTTTATTTCGAGGAATAGGCCAATCTTTCACAACCGAAATTTTTTCAGGATCTGTCTTACATCTGGTAATGGCCGCGCTCGAGACTAAGTGCCCTAAATATTTTATTTCTCTCCTAAAGAAAATACATTTTTTAAAATTCATTTTCAGATTTATTTTTCGCATTCACAGAAACTCTGTTTTTAAATTCATAACCATTTCTTCAAAACTTTTACTAAAAACAATAATGTTATCAAGTATACATATAATTAACATAAATCAAGACTAATGAGAGTCAAATGCAGATAATCAGGCGTAAAATCTTAAAATGATGAAATTACGAATTTCCTATCAATAAATGATGTCTTCTTTATTTTGAAAGTTTCAACTCACTTTGGAATCCTCCTCAGCAACTAGATCAATATAACGGAAAGTTCACATCTAAAAAGATTATGTTACTCACTAATTGTCAGAAATGAAATGATAAAATCTGACGATACAAGAAAACTAATTAGAAGAATGTAAAACAGTAAAAAAATAGAGTGACTCATCTTAGTAGATAAAGAGCGTGTTAAGAAGCTTTGATACATAATTAATCTTGAACTTGATGAGAAACCACCAGGGTGATCGGCATGTCGAAGTCTCGCGGTTACATTGCCGAAAATGTAACTATACGAGTCCTTTTGCCGATGACGGTCTTCTGGAAGCCGAACTGATATATAATTAATCACAAAATTACATCGTAAGAACGAGAAAGCAGATATAAAGATCGGCAGAGTCTGTATTACATCCGTACATTAAAACATATCGCAGGTTTAAAACTATTAAAATAAGCGGAAGATCACGTACTAAATATTCTAGCTAAGCATTGAAAATCTAATATACAAGAACGTAAACAACATAAAATTCACATTATGACCATTATATAAATAAGCCGAATTCAAAATTATTTAGTGATTTGGAACTAGTGTCTGACGTCTACGTCTAGTGCTTTTAACCTACACATATATATACAATTTTAGCAATTAAAACGTTATTATATATTGCAGATGATCTTTTGGATTAGTTTTCCCCGTTCTTCCTGTCTTTGGGATAGACATTGACGATATGGTAAAGACATTTGACAAAGTGCTATGTTATTTGTTTTAATGTTTTTAAGAACTATAATAGTGGATGTTGATAATAATCAAGAAGTACATATGAATGATTATTTTCAGGATGCAATATGGCCTCAGTACTTTGGCATGTCTCTGGAAATAGTTTTCTTTCACCAATCTTCGTGTTACTCTTGCTACTGTGTCCACACAATTCCACAGGTTAGTAGAAAACACGAAGATTGAACAATTTTTAAAACGTTTTCACGAATTTAGCCGAGAAAAATTATACTTTTTTGCGTTTTAGAAGCAAAATTGCCAAAAAAGATTTGTCTGCGGAAAGTTGTTCGAAATGACGTATTACACAACATACTGAAGTAATAAAAAAAATAAAAGTCCTGACCGCTAGCGGACTTGGAAAACTTTCCAGCTTCAAAAATTGACAAAAATATTTCAGTAACACTATTCTATGGGCTGCCTCCAATTTGATTCATATAGTTTTTTTATTTAGTATTTGGAATATAGAATCTCGTAGAAAAGAAATTATGTGCTAAGAGAATTATTAAAGAAAAAAAAAAATTATGATAAATCGTTATTTTTTTTAAAATCGGAAAATCCGATCGCCGGCTCATAAAGGAATACGATAGACCGCTGCGCTTTTCTTAGCGCCGAGATACTACCGTGTGTCCTGAAATATTCTTTTTTCTCCTTTTAATTTTTCTTTAAATCATATAATTTTTATCTACAAAATATTTTGTAACTCATCAAATAGAATATAGGAAATCCTGGACATAACGGTCTAAATTGGGATTTTTTAAATACTTTTTAAATACTTAATTTAGTGCTTGTAAAGATTTGCATATTTCGGGTTAATTCCGGCAAGCACTCCCACTATCGTTTGAGACTCGGTCGAGCCACCCAGCGCTCACGCAGTGATGCCAAACATGCCCCGCATGCGCGTTGTTTACAGCTTAACGCGCAGTGCCATTAGGTTAAAGTAATGATGTAGTGCTGTGTGGAGCGCGAAGTCTATGCACCAAACCGGACAACAAGAGATGCGAGGAATCCCAAGAGAAAAATAGAAATGAGATAAAATATTTTAGATCAGAAAATGAATCGCAATGGAGTCAGGAAAAAGGTATCCCAAAAAATGTATTTTTTCAAATGTATTTTTTATGTCAAAAATTTAGAAAATCTTGGTTAGACGAAAATATCTTTAAAGGTTGGTTGAGAATGACAATAAAGCTTGGTGTAAAATTTGTAATATTTCGCTTAAATATTATCGATATAATTTATCAAGGTATGTCTTCTCATATAGATAATGTAAATAGTGTTAATATAGAAATTGATATCTCACAATAAGAGGTATGTCTAATTTCTATATATTTATAATTCTGTTTGGGGCGACTAAGAATGCTAGTTTCACGAACGGATTAGATACTCTACTGTAGATTGCGCGCATGCGCGAGTGCGGGGCATGTCTGCGCTCACGTGATGCTCTAGCTCAGGAGCGTCCCTATACCAGAAATATACTGGGAGCGTATCTTCTGCCAATTATTATTAGGTGTACAAAAAAGTTCTGAGCTTTTTTTTGTAAAATTCAATCTTTATTTGTATGTAATCGTACGGAAATGGCTTGCTGCGTAACGCCAAGCTGTTCTGCAAGCTCCTTTTCAGTTTGCGTAGAGTTTATATCCAGCAGTGCTTGC
>Ga0157363_1005851_pt1 | contig 11529 bp, 8 predicted proteins | sample AttsexASBM1_FD_111477 | JGI IMG/M metagenome (GOLD analysis project Ga0157363, IMG submission 111477) | Fungus gardens microbial communities from leaf cutter ant in Ribeirão Preto, State of São Paulo, Brazil - Atta sexdens ASBM1 | ecosystem: Host-associated > Fungi > Mycelium > Unclassified ...
CGTACGAAGCCCAGATATTTCCACTCCTTCACACCACACTCGTTAGCATTCTTATTGACTAGAGATTAGCCGGACACCCCAATTTTTTTCATATGTGTGTCTCCATATAATTTTGCAGCTTTCGACAGTCTGACGCCGGACATTGTATCTTTCCCTGGATCTTTCCGTTAGTGTCTAGACACAGCCCTGCTAATTCTGAACCGGTGCCACGACCCTATCTGAGTGCTGCAGATATCAACTGCACTTGTATCATTTCTCAGAGCATTCTATCGCACTTTCGGGAACTACTAGGGTCAAAAGAGCATGAAGTTTATCTCTCCCATCGTACAAGATCCACTGACTGTCGCAGCAAACATCAACTCTCACTACGAAAACTCTACTGCGTTCTCTTCGCAATACCAGCCAAGATCACCTGTACTCTCCACATCATCACAGTATAAATGTAGGATGTCTTCACCACCTCCTCCTCAAAGTCTGAATTCCAAATCGCCCCTTGGTTCTGCTGGTCAGCCTACCTCGGGCCCGTTGTCAGCTGCTTCCATTTCAATCGTTCGCGACACATTGACCCCACCCTCATTATCGTGCAATAATCTTCCATCTAATCTACCGGTTCGCGCTGGTTCCACCTCGCATAATCGCCCTTCATTGTCTTCTACATCTCCGCCGACCCCAATCGTCCCCTCTACACCCCTTCGTCATGCCACCCAACATTCCCTGCATACCATTCCCTTACCTACTACTCAGCCACCTCATGTGTATTGTCCTCGCGGTTCTCTGGATTGGCAATCTCTGTCGAGGCGGTTACTTCCAGGACACAAATTCTCCACGAATGCATCCGACCTAAATCTTACTTTCCCCGTATCTGCTTCTGCCATATCCATCGAGAAGTCAAGTTACTGTGTCCTCCCTTTGAAACAACTTCTCGCGAAGCCTAGCATTCCACCCCAGTTTCAGAGAAATGGTGATGATGGAGAGTCTTTGAAGTCTCATCTGCATGCTATTTACAAGAGTTCTACCTCAATTGATGATCATGTTACCCGGCTCACCATTCCCGGTCGGAATCATGACGTATCGGCACTTGAACCAGTTGCTGATCGTACTGATCAACCACGTCCCCCCGTCGCTCTTCCGGTTTTCCCAACAACTTGTGGTCTGAGGACCGAGGGCTACCACTATCGGCAGATGAGTGAAGGCGTATGCAAGAAAAAACATGAAGTAGGGAGTCTGAGTCTACCTGTAGAGCAGACAATTATGCAGTCAGACCGGGGATTGAATGAGGGTCAGGGTTGTGAACACAAGGGAAACAGAATCTCCAATGTATCACGTCCTCGAGATGTTCTCAAACGACAACCCCCTGGTAGCGCATTTTATGATTCTCGATCTCGACCTCGTTCAAGCGGAACAGGAAGCCATCGCTCTCGTAGCTTCTCGACATTTATCAAGCGCACTCGTTTTTTGACCTCTCCCAGCCCAGATATCCACTTGTTACCATCCAAACCACCAGGGTCCGATGCACCCAGGCGGTCTGTTTCACTAATCGATATGCACCATATGAACAATTGGGGTAGGTAACTCTTGAAATTTCTGTGACTTTCTAACCATTTTATTTCATGTCATTATGTTTAGAATCTAGTAACCTTATTTCGTTGCAACACGGTAGCGGCAAGCACATACACACAGTCGATACAAAAATGGGTCTACCTCCTGCTGACAAACAGCGAGCATTACCGGTGGCTGCCAAGCAGTCTTCTGTCACTGTATCTTCTATGATGCCTCTCGAACTTGAACGTCCGCTTATGGATTGTACAACAACTTCGACTGTTTTGTCTGAATCACGTGAGCCTTCATTTCAATAGACTCCAACTCCCTAATCCGGAATCGACTGAAGTTACTTTTAACAGCTTCAATGACTAGATGTCAACCGTACTGTGATAACGTCAGCAGCAGTCGTTCCCCGGCAGGCGCACCTGTCGATGCTTCGAGACGTGAGCAACGAACTGGAGAAGCCTCCACTTCTGCTTCACCGGTCACTATGACACCAACGAGACCTCCTTTATTGCCATCACTAAGCTTTCCATCTACTTTTGGTGACTTGCTTCACTTTTCGCCACCGTCCAGTCTTCATCCTCTGATGACGAATGATACAAATGCGGTTATGGCCTTGAGTTCGAAGCATACGTTACCTTCAGGTGATAGTAGAAAGAGTGGCGTTCCGAGTGATGCAGAAATATTGAATAATGAGGCTAGGGGCACTTCTGAGGAAACTAATTTAGCGAGACCAGGGGATACTTCGCAACAGCGACAGCAGCAAACGCATGCTTCGTCCGAGGTGGTAAAAATATCAGTCACTAGGGAAGAGGAAGATCTGATTTCGTATTCAGTGCATGGATCGTCTCTTGTACATTCACCACCAGCGCCACTACCATCACTACTACCAAAACCACGACTACCCTCCCTCTCCAGTCCTGCTTTGCATAGTCAAGTTCATCAGTCGTCATCATCTTCACATCTTGCTTCACCAGTTCCTCAGCAACTTTCATCTCCATTATCGGCATCGCCACAGACAATGATCAAGAGCAACAAGCTCAAGAAGGCAAGGCATAATCCTAACCGGGGCGTGTTTTCGCACAGCTCGTATCATCCTGTTGTTTGTACGAGGGGTGATCAAGTTTTCGGAGTCAGTGATCGGAATGACTCGGTCGAGGGAAGATCCCCCATCTCTGAGGAAACTAACCGGGCGACTATCACAATTGATACAGCAGCGATAAACAGTAAAGACAAGAATAAAATGTCAATTTGCAGGTCATTATCGAGGAAGTTAAGCGAAAAATTCATCAAGGAGAAGTCCTCTTCCGATACCACAACAAATAAACGGAGAACAAATACGTGGACGGATATACCAACACCCTTAGGCTCTCATAGTAGTCGATCAACGACCACAAATTCACCCACTAGAGATTTGGACATACAAAATCGGTCTTCTCGTTCCCTTTATTCAATGAAGAAACAAGCTCAGAGCGAGGTGGACTTGAGAACTAGGAAGAAAGAGATGGAGGATGAGAAGGAGAGGGGCGCGGAGAAGTACAATGGTGAATGTCGAATGTTTCCGAAGGTGCTGCGCTTGTTTGGTGGGAGGTCGAAGTCAAGAGAGATGAATGAAATACAGAGTGAACATACGATGGAGAAGTCACCGCCCTTACCCGCCCTGCCAAAGCATCACATGAATGATATATATACATCCGTGTACTCAAAACAAGAAGACAAGACAAGCTCCTTGACAACAATTTCATACAAAAGCCATCATTTACCATCTGCTAAGTCAATGTCTACCGGACGTCCTAGTATGGTAGCAAGTCCCCTTCGGAATCGAAGTCATTCGGCTGGGTCGTTAATAACGATGTTTGAGGAGGCTCCACCGATGCCTAGTCCACTTCCGGACTTGAGGCCATATACCATCGACGAGACTGATCCTCCCTCGAGGTCAAGAATATGCAAGGATAAGGACAAAGACACCATTTGGACTCCTTCACCCCAGACAGCGCATGCCAGTACCAAGGAGGGACTGTCTCACCTGAACCACGTTGATACAAGTGGCAGTTTGGACGTTGAGAGATCCAATTCGCCGCCTATACCCCTATTTTCAACTGCTGAGCCTATCAATTTATTCCCTCTTGAACGTTCCTCGAGGAGATCTATGACCAAATTAACGTCTTCTATCGGATCTTTCGCTCCTCATGTCAATCCATTGTTGAGTTCATCTTCCCGTCCGATGCAAAGCTTGCGGCTACCTCAACTCGTACACTCCCGAACGAATTCGTTCAGCGACGAAACCCTTTATCCGCCTGTGATCAAGAACAAAGACTCAAGTTTTCGGAACGTACAGAAGATGACTTTCCGAGAGATAAACAACAGCGATTTCCAAAATAAGGGTTGGGCGTTAACGGAGCAAGAAAAGGCCGATCGGTGGGATGCACTATTAAAAAAGAGCGAAGCCGCTGGCGGGACGTTGCATTTTGGAGGCGAGGACGATAAATTGCCATCTGACGAGCTGAGGTTTTCGAAGACTTTATCTGAGCTGGCTCGTGATGACGGATCTGTAGACATTCTCTAATATAATGACATTTGGACACGTGATGTGTCTTGAACGGAGTGATGACAAATCCTCCCCTATCTCTGTCCCAATGGGTGCAACGTTGTCCAGCGAATCTGTTTTCACCGCAGCCGTTCTCGTCATTGCTGTTGCGCTTGGATACCATCAATACAAGACTAACCTCTCAGATGCTGTTGGAAGTGCAGGGCTTAGGCCTGAAGAGCAACCTGAGAAAACAAAAAGATCGGAAGAGAAGCCTGGACCCCTGGCGCCTCCAGTGTTTAATACCTCCAGTTTTAGCAGCACTATACCAGGTCATTTTCACGACATACCCAATAATTCTCTCAGTTCCAAAACAAAAAGTCCCAAAAAGAAAAAGAAGTCTACCATCGAACTTAATACTACCCTTCAGCCCTTGACGAATTCACCGCCAACATCCGACAGGTATTCTCAGCCTCTTCAACTGCCCACTGCTGTGTCAATAGATACTAATGATTCTTGGACACATGCCAACACTCGCCGAAGAGCTGGGAAAAAAGTTGGACAAAGTACTGTGGTGGACATCACTACGACTATTAATGCACGGATAACACCTCATGTGACCGAGACCGAGAGCTCATCCCCTAGTGATGAATCTACGGCCAAGCGCATTGCCCTAGCAGAACGTCTTGCTCCGAAGGCTCCAAAGACAGATGTCGATGAGTTGAGTAGACTTAAGAGTTTGGCTTAGTATTAACGTCTATAATAGCATGCTCCCAGAACAACTGCCGCTTGCTCGAGTGATACGAGTTCATCCTTTGCCCAACGAGAAACCGCCCCACGGTTTCACATGGAGTGACTATGATAATGTTCACATACCCGATAGTGGAGAGAACGGTGCTGATGGAGAGGATGATGGAGAATGGGATGTTGTCGAAAACAAACGTGCACGTAGGCTGTTGTTTCTTCATCTTCATTTAGTCTCGTGTCATGATATAATAGGTATTGCTAAACGAGAAGGGCAAGCATCAGTCTTATCACAACGACCGGTAGCCAAGACAAAGAAGCAACGGCAAAACGCGAATCGACGTGAGGCTGGCAAAGCTGCTAATGCCGCAGTCGAGACAGATCGACTTGCAAGGTTAGCCAAGCACAAGCATGAGCTTGAGCGGATTCGGATAATGGAGCAATCCCGATCAAGCAAAAAAGGTTTGAAAAGTGGTGGAATGACTTCGGTAGTAGACGACCGCGGCAAGTTGGTATGGGAATAAGAACATTAATTACATTATGTAGAAGAGCGAGACGTAGAGCAACCAAGGGTATAAAATCTGCTAAAGAGCGTCGCTATTATGCCGGTCATCAGCCTCAATGGTGTAACAGAATTCACCAAGAGGTAAAACATCGGATGATTAGGAGTCAGTCAAGAAAAGCTACAGTATGTGTAAATTCAAGATGATTTCGGAATCGAAAATAGCAGAGGGAACTTAAGTCGTCATGTGTACAGGCATGTGATACAGCCGGAAAAATGCTGTTCATTGCTCTCTGTCTGCGTGATGATACACAGATCCATGTGTATCAGTGAGATCACTGAACCTACGCTTGCGCGCCGAAGATGAGTGGGTAGGGAATGCTGGATCTCTGTCAGATAAGTAGGCTTCTTCGGAACGTATTGATGACGAGGAGACGGTGTATGAGTCGCTGGGTCTCTGAGAATTTGAGGCCTGGGGCGCAGACACTCGCCCAGCACGAACGTCTGCGCGCGGCAGTTTTTTGACTGTACCGCGTGGTCTGTGGGTGTGAATGGAGATGTTATGGCTGCCAGTGATAAGGGAGAGCTTTGTGGTATTGCTACTGTGCTTGTCGGAGACTCGTTGACCGTCGGTCGTGCACTTCCCATTGGACTCGCATCTGCGACCATCGGAACCATAGTACTAGAGCCTGGTTCACCAAGAGGACGGGTTGCCCCGATGTCTTCCCCCCTGTTATATCGATGGACTGGAGGTATCTGGGCAGCAGCCATTTGCCCAGTAGGAACATGCAGTCCGGGATGATTCTGAGGCGGAGGCATCAAAGGCTGATGATGCAAGTGCTGCTGGAGTGGTGACACCTCGGCGTATGTAGTAACCCCTCCTAATGCAGCAGGCGTCTGTAACTGTCCCAAAATTCGATCAACCAGCGCCTGTAGGTGGTCCAAACGAGCTTTCAGCTCGTCGTATTCTGCCCTCACTACATATTTTTCACTGGAAGCGAGTAAGGACTCGTATGAAGAATAGACGCAGAATTTGAAACTCACATGGGCTCCACAACATGCCACTGGCACTTTTCCTGTTCTCCTCGGCGCGTGCAGGGCGCACAAGGCTGAGATCTATACAGAATATAATGTTGTTCACCTGAGCGGTCGATCAATCAACATTCCTATCGCACTTGATCTTCCTGCGTTTACATTCTAGAAGGTGACCGCGTGATTGGATATCACAAGACGATCGGATATCAGAAGTAAGAGTTTCAGAGTCAGGAGGGCTTACAGCGTGGATGGTGCTCCAGTACATACCTGTACAACTGAGTGCCTGTCGTCGTCTCCTCTTCTTGGGCGGCCTATGATGCTCACCCAGATCATCCTGCTCGGACTCTGCGGTGCCGAAGGTCTCGGCTTCCCGCGGATGACCTGGTACATGTTGCGATGGACGGGGAGAGGGATACGGGTATGGTAGCTGCATGCTCGAGGATGCTATTGGTGACGGTTGCGGAAGGTAGAGCTGGCGAATTGGAGGAAGAGAGGTATGCTGAGCATGATGTGGCGGGCGACCGGGTGCAGGAGAAGAGGTAGCAGTCGGCGGGGAGAGGGGCGGACGTGAGGGACCTGGAGCCCTTGGGGGCTGCATTTCATGAAGTCAGCATGGAACGAAACCAACCCGGTAAGGTCTTATGTCGTCCTATTTCAATTCAGTCGACTCCGAATAAGGCACCAAGCTAGCGGCTAGTAGGCTAGGTAATTCCGAGCGACAAGGATTTGCTGGGCCTGACTAAACATAATTCGGTGATATAATGCATCAACCCCAGCCTGGGCGGTTTCATCTCGTGTGTATCTGCACAGATCCTGGTAGCTACGTATTGGATCTATTGAACCGCGTTATATCCGATTGATGTATACATTCTGTCATATCATATAGTTGCCCGCCACTCACCCTATCCAATGTCATATACATGAAACTGTAAGGACTCGAAGACTCGGGTACGGGTCCTCAATGGATGCTTGGGACTACTATGACAGTAGGCATTGAACCGTCCATAACAATGGGCATTCCCAACGGACCACAATCTCCGTCCCAATGATGGCTTCTTTCGTATGACATGCCCCCTGATGTTTTTGTCAACATCTTATTGTATTGCACAATGATACACATATACATGTCTCTAGATCTGATTAGCCACTCTATCAGTAAGAAGGTAGACAACAAATGGCATGCCCAGCTCCAGATGAATGATTCATCTGCTCACACCCTTCACAAGCAACCCAAAGCTAAATGAGCTGCCAAATTAATGGGGTTTGAGGTGACTGTAAAGTTTTCTGAATTCAGACTCCGATCTTATATTTTTGTGAAATGGTCCGTGCGCATCTCTTTATGTATAAAATTCCCTACTTCCAATAATATTACTTATCGAAAGTTATACCTCGCCGGTTGATATTTGGGTTGTCCCTTGCTGTACCACAGGGAAGAATTTGAACCCCCTCGGCGATGGAGAGAAAACTTGACTCCTCCCCAAGATCGCATGGGATAACTTGTATGATCGGAGGCGGCCCGTAGAGGAGTGATATTCATGTACCAAACAGCATGCTTTAGTCCAAATCCATTTGGGTATGGTCAAGCTTTCTGTTCGCGGTGTCATCGATAATATGATTACTAATGATCACTTTGTATGGGCGTAATTTAGCAAGCTGCCTGTTCATTTGACCTTTTTTGTTAGTGTTTCAAATAAATAAGATTATTGTGGCAGCGGCATGCAAAGAGAAATTTTACATTATAATGAGATTGTTTCTTTTCCAATAAATTAGGTAGTAAAGAAGGCTGCTTGAATGTGCACTATGGGACATGACAACCCAAAGTTTAACAGTAGTAGCAATCAATGACACCAGGTGATTTCCCAGGATCATTGGAAAGAGAATATAAATGATTTAAGGGCTAAATGGGCTGCATGAGTCCAAGAAGTATAATACTTGATGCTCATTTTCTCTTAGCTTATAAAATATCAAAAGGTTGTTATGTCAATTGACCTCTGACTCCTGACAAGGGAAGTCTATCACAACTGCCAAAATATAATTAGCAAGTATTTTATGACACTTGATTGGACCATCAACAGAATAATTGTTTCAGCTTATATTGGCGCAGGACCAATCTAACCAACTCAGTGAGAACTGTGTTTCCGGATCATCCTTCTAGTGCCCTTTCGCTACTTGTGTTAAGATTGTTACTAACCATAATGTGGCAGTAACTTGCGGGGATGACAATGTACAATGTAATTTGACGAAAATAGCATGCCTGGATGCGGTAAGTACAAAGATGAAGGCATAAGAACGGGGCCGCTGACACCTCATACACAATAAAGACCTAGGTTATCAGTGGATGCCGAAGAAAACATCAACCTTTTTGTGTACCGGCACTATTGTCAGGACATTGGAGCCATCATTTTGCATGCTTTCCGAGGCTGGAGTTATCAACCAATCAACCCGAGCGTGTTCCCGCAGTGGATCTTAGGCAAGAGACTAGCAATGACAGTGCCTCGCAAGCCCAGGATGTCTAGAGACCGAGGTCATCCATCGTCACTGATTGAGAACTCCAGAGTCATGCAACCTGATATTACATGTAACTCAACCTACACTGCACATTCTAGATGTACAGTTCTAGATGTACAGTACAGCCAAGCGATTGTGAACATGACGCAATAACACGCACTGTCCCGTATGTAAGTGTCGGGTCATGTCGTCAGAGACCATGTCATGATTTGCTTGTTCGGTTGAAGGGTAAAGCATGACGAGTGGAATATAGATAGAAAGAGAACCATGACGGCGGAGATGTGCGTGACATGGATCGGCTTTACGTCATCGTTTGCCAGCATGTATCAACCTGTGATCACCTTCTGTCTCCCACATGGAGACTGCAAGAGTAGAGGCATCTAAAATTTAGCTAGCATGAGGACTAGCAAAGATGGCGCCAACTAGCATGACGTATCGTAGCGTGGTCAAGTGTGGTAAAAGTGTGACATAGGGAACTTGATCTTGTTTGAAAGTCCTGTTTGACTGCTGAAGTATTGTTTTACAACTATTGTACGACTGATCACCCACCCATTAGATTATAACCAAGCCTGAGCGTGAGGGACCCAGGCTCAAAACATGTCGCCTAGTTATGTATGTCTCTGGTGGAAAGTTGTCGAGATATTGCAGTATCGATAAGTTTTATCATTATTGTTGAGCATATTTGGACTCGGACTGGTATGTCATAATGGACTGACTGTGTATGTCACAGTTATTCTTGTATTGTCAGCCACTCGTGTTGGTATTTAGTCTAGCCCTCCTGTAATCATGGAGTTCACGCTCATCTATCGTGAACTCCAGGTACGTTATGTATTCTCCCATCTAGTGTACATCCTAATACGCTCATCTATCGTGAACTCCAGGCCTGTCGCGCACGCCATCTGTCCACTGCTTGGTTGCTTGCCTAGTTGTCCATTTCGTTAAAAGTGACAAGTACCATGGACAGTTTCATATCAATCTCTACACTGTTCAGGTCGATTCGGATCTAGGAGGTAGATTCCGAGTGAGCCGTTCTGAAAACAACACCATGAAAGAGAATGGGTCCTGATCCATTGGCGAACACATCATTTAGGTTGATAGACCAACATTCACATGTTGGCTGGTGTTTTCCATTGAACGCTACACTGGAACGAGATCAAAAAGTCCAGGACACAGGGTGTGATTTCAGAAGAAAAATTATAAAAGACATACCTTGTGACAGCCTAGGGTGGATCGATGACATGATTCATATTATCATCTTTGTATGCTGTGGGGAATGTTATCAATACATCGGAGACCTAGAGTTCGGCAACTCACATGCTGCCCGCCAGCTCGCCGGCAGGACAAGGTGGAAAGGGTGGCAGAATCGATTATCAACTAATCATTAGCCAAATAAACATTCTTATAAGTAGAACGTACCTAACATGGCAGGCCAAGTTTCACCCTACATCACAAGAAACTTCACTTTCATTGACACAATTACCAATAACTCTAGTCAGAGCTGATACCAATGCAAATAAAGAAATTCTCCAACCTTGCAATGATAAGCTTTTATGGGGAAGGGAAGCCTCAATTCTAATACCTTAGGCAAGACCCTAGAATAAGAGGCTCAAAGAAGTTCAGAGCCAACAGTGCTCTTAATGATTACATTGATCGTCCTATGTCTGAAGCTTAGAAAAACAAGATTGATATCAAGCTACTTTGTTGAGCCTGTAGAGAAAATATCTTATATATTACAGACTAATTAATTGTAAATATTCCATTTCAAATGTTATAACCTTGTGTCAGAAACCCTCAGAGTAGACTTAGTCATTTTATATTTTTTCTGTCTTTTATTACTTCTTTTCCAATTTCTCTTTTATTTTATAGCTTATTTTTCTAATATTGAGATGGTTATTGATGCAGAGGCTAAGGAAGTTACTTTCACTCTAATCTCTAATAAAAAGTGCAAGAGAAAGAGCAAAGTCTCTTCCTTTCTTTCTATATCTTTCTCTGACTCTAAGAGCAAAACATTGCTTATTTCATAGGCCTCCTCTCTTCTCAAAGCTGTGATAATTTATTCTGATTTAGCTATGATATCTAGTCTAGCTATAACAATCTCTAAGACCATCAAGCTTCAGATAGCATCTCCTCCTGTATCCTTGGCCTCCAAACCTTTCAAATCTAAGCTTAAGGTTAAATCCTTTGCTCAAATTGCAAAATCCAACATTACTTAGCAAGCTCCAAGATTTGCTTCTGCCTCATCTTATGATAACTTTTTACACTTATTATAGCTTAAGAAAGCATTTCCTAACCTTCCTCAAGCTACAATCATTTCCATACACCAGACTAGCTTAAGTAGTGCATATACTTTTCAAGAAAGTACCAGTTGTTCCAGTATCTTAAAATGATAACCTATAGGCCTGCCAGATAGCATGTTGTAATTCTCCTACTATAAAGATTATTATAGCCAATACTACTTGGTAGTTAAGTTCTGTAATAAGAACTTGGTTAAGGCTCACTCTAAACTCAGAATAGAGTCTGTTTACAGGATATGAGATAGTATGTCTGTCAAGAACAAAAGAAGTGGACTTAGTATTTTTCTATTTTTCTTTCTCATTATTATTTTTTCTTTTCAATTTATTTTCTATTATTCTATTTTTAGAACTAAGGTTAGGGTTAGAGTGACAAG
>Ga0157363_1005853_pt1 | contig 11528 bp, 7 predicted proteins | sample AttsexASBM1_FD_111477 | JGI IMG/M metagenome (GOLD analysis project Ga0157363, IMG submission 111477) | Fungus gardens microbial communities from leaf cutter ant in Ribeirão Preto, State of São Paulo, Brazil - Atta sexdens ASBM1 | ecosystem: Host-associated > Fungi > Mycelium > Unclassified ...
TCCAACGTTAAGAGTATAAATATTATCTAATAATTTTTGTATTATTTTTGTATTCGGAGAAAGTCTAGCAATAAATATTACAAGACAGTATTAAATAAAGATGTTTAAAGGTATTAGCTTATATACTCGTCTTAATAAGTTTCGGAAAATCAGTAAAACATCTTTCATTCATTAATAAACAAATTAATCTTTAAGTTTAGCTTTTCTCTTACCGTAACTACCGTAAAAATAGTTACACTTGAAAATTAAATTCGCATTAAAGATGAATTGGAATTATTGATATAATATTATTTGCCATATTAATAAAACATATTCTTTCATTTGTTTTAAAATAAACAAATATCATTATTAATTTTTATGAAAAAATTAGAATGCTCACCAGAAATGTATTTTTGTTTTATTAATTTAGAGAAACACTTATTTATAACAATAAACATTCAATTTACAATTTACAATAAATATACAATTTATTGTGTTCCAATTTGATTAAAAAGCAAGCAAGAAGAGCGATATAAGTACAATGTTATACTTAAAGAAACGTATCTTTTCTATTCGCATTAATACTGAAATATTGGTGTCAAGATAATGTATTAGTGATATTTCTGAACTCGAATTTTATCCCTCTTATTCGAGTCGTGACACGCGTTATATATACCATCGAAATTTTCGTCACACGAAACGTGCCCAGTTTCTCGACCAACAACACGCCCACGCCTATTCTACGATCCTTCCATCTTTGTAAGCGAGGGTTAAGTTTAAGGATAAAGCAAACAACCCTTGAAAGAAGTCGCCTATAGGTTTGATCGATGTGCGATTCTTATAATACTTGGCCATTTGCTTTCTGAAAATATACACCTACCTTTGTGTGGCAATATAGACGAAAATAGAAGAAAAATTATCTAATAACAAATCTATCTAATAACAAATCACAAAACAATTGTATAACTATAAAAAATATATTTATGAAGAGAAATATATGAGCCGTTTATTTTAAATCTTATTTATTTTTATTAAATTTCAAATCTTAGTAACCAAATGTGATGTTCCACACAATTTCTTTATGATTTTAGAAAGTAGTACAGCACTTTCAAAAGTTAACGTGTATAGTTTGAAAATAAAATTGATATTGAAAGATGAAAATCAATTTCATATTGAAGTTGCCATGACCAAAGTTCTTACGTCGTTCGCTCTTTCGTATTCTTTTTTCTATTACAGACAGATTAGCAAGGGTAAAAGATGATAATTCATAGTAAGAATCAATGAAAAAAAGCAAAAAGGCTTGGCGTCCCGATTGATTTTGTTACCCGTTTGTTCCGTTTACATATCCAATTTGGGAGAATCGGAACTTCTTGTGGATCTTTTTTTCCAATGTCACTTTCGTTCGTTGGCGGATGAAATATTCGAATGTTTTATCAGTTATTTCCATGCTCTCTGGCATTTCGGCGTTTTGCTTCGCTGACCTAGTCCGACGTTTTTGCTTCGCGAGCGTCGAAACTATTCTTATGTTCTCCCTTGCTATTTTCCATCATGTCCTGATATAGTATATTCGCCGCAGTACAGCGACCCCGGGGATAAGCAAATCCCGTCGATCCCTTACGACCATATACAATGATACGCGCCACTGCCACGAAAGTGAATTAACTTTATATTAGGCTGTGGCGGAAGATCGTCGTTATTTTAACCCCAACACGAGCGGTTAGAATCCGTGCCAAACTTTTTTTTCCTTCACGAGAGAAGGAGAAGAGTACGAAAATTTCTCGACGGTATAAGATATCTCAGGGGATATCATGCAATAGGAGGAAATGCGGAGGTCGGATCCTTTATCTCGACTCGCCGCAAAGACGACCGGTGAGTGGAGACTGAAAGGCCGGGATATAGGAAGAGAAAAAGGAATGCGCCCGGCACGAAATTTCACTTAGGCTCTCGAGGGGTGAATTGCAAGGATGAGTCGCTGTGAGTATTCTGGGGTCGACATCACGCCGGTGTACGTACCGTACCGCGTGTTTTCTTCGTGTATATCTCAATGCCATGAGCGGCACCGAGCCGCGAGGAAGGCGAAAAACAAGCTGACAAGAAAGCGCGTTTTAATGGACGAAACGAGTTTCCAGCCACATGGAGCGCTATTGCTTCCGCCTTATTTTCCGCTCCTTTCGTCAACATCCCACCTACTACGTCCGCGTCGCGTCGTTCGCTCGTCGGTTTACGCTAGAATAACACTGATCACGTCGACCTATTCACTTCGAGCTACATCTAACACCGAGCTTCTAAAGTTTATGCGCTTCTACATCCAATGCAATCGGGAGAGAGAGAGAGAGAGAGAGAGAGAGAGAGAGAGAGAGGCCGGTGGAAAAACACAAGAAACAAGAGACTAACTTCATTTGGTTGCGAAATGGGTATTCTGCGAACGGTGATCGAGCCGTGCCGAGAGTGCAACGGGAAGCCACCAGGTAATGGTATTCCGCGGGAATCGAAAGAGAAACCGCATGGCTACCGATCGAAAACACATCGGAGAAATCCATATGCACCCGTGTGAATATTGATAATGCTGATATCGACTGTAATATATTATTCGATGCGGGGCGTGCGCGATAATATTTTACACGTGGCGACTTCATATTTTATGCAAAAGGCTGTAAAACACAAGCGGCCGCGAATAGTTTTTGATGATTCTCCTGCGGGCTGTGTTTTATGGCAAACTACTCGCGTTAGGATTTTCCGCGCACCTCGGACATTCTTTAAAACGAGAGAAGCCGCCACTTCTTACGGAACATTAAGCGAGAATTTGCTCGCAACGGGTTGTGGTCTCGATGCAATGAAATGCATTTCTATGTTATATAGTGAATTTTTGCGTAAGGAACTTTTGCAGAAATTTTCAGTCTACATACTGTTCATAGTAAACATTGCAGGGTCATAATTTCCACTTTTGACGGGGGCGGCTCGACTTCTCTTTCATTAATATTCTCAACTCTTATTGAAACATCAAGAGAAATTTTCGACATAACTCTCACTACTTTGTCTGCCATTAATAAATGTACCTACAGACCGCGTTAAGCAAGAGCATCTCGAACACGAGATGTATATTTATGTTCCGAAATGTATTGATTGACACATAGTTAGTAACATGGACAACGAACACACTTGAATAATATTCATGTAGTATGACTGTCAGTTATCAACGCATTGCGAAAGAAGGATCAGCTTAACGATCAAGTGACTCGACCGAACGATGAATCATCCACTAGTAGGAATAGAAAAGAAGTTACGACTGAAGCTGAAAGATTGCAATCTTTTTAGCGACATTTAAATACTTTTAAGTTGTTGCAACAAATGTTATTCATTTGTAGAGATATACTTTAAACATATATCACAGTTATTTATCTATTCTTTAAATAAATGTATTCGAGAATGTAATACAATTGAAACAATTAATTTTATATTTAATTGCAATATTAATGTTTAGTTTACATATTTAATTAATGTTAATTATGCTTTTAGTGGCTGCATCATAAATTAGCAGTAATTAACAGATAATTACTGCTAATATTTTAAAAACTTCTATCTTGAAATATTAATTCATTTCTGAATCTAACTGTAATTAAGTAATATTTATTCCCTTTTTTTAATATTCATAATTATATATCGAGAAAGAGAAAGGACATAAATTTGACCAGAATGTCAAAGAGGTCTTGAGAGAGGTATTTCCTTTGAAAATATCTCTCTCAAGGTAACGAACACTTAATCTCTTAATCTAATATCAAGGATTTACTATCATGACATAAAATTTTACAAATATGTATGTAAAAATTTTACAAGTATGTACGTTACAATTTCTTTCGTTGTAATTAAAGATAAACTAGTTGTAACTCATCAAGCGTAGTTTCGCAAGTGCAGTACAAAGTATAGCAACATGCTGGGCGAAATAAACGAACGGAAAGAGGAATAAAAAAATAGCGAACTAGATAAAGGGAATTTTTCTTCGTGCTCCGGAAGAAGTACACCGCTAACAGAGTTCGAAAGAGTTAAACTTTATCGCTACCGGAGAGGAAGTGAGGGAATGAAAGACGAAGGGGGAGAGGGTGCCCTGAGGACGAGGATTCCTCCTGACTCTCGGAGCCAACTCTCTTTGTTCCAATTATCGCGGCTCTATCCCGTCCAAGCGAGCTTACCCACCGACGCGATTTGACCTTTTCCGCTTCCGGTTAACCGCACGCTATAGCCGGTTATTCTTCTCTCCAGCGACACAATTTCCACTGGTACTCAGGTGCCCTTGCTTCCATCCGTGGTTTCATAAAACGTTAACGTACATTTGCAGTGTGTGAAAGCTACAATTCCCGACAAATTGCCTTTTACATCATGCCGCTGCATTCCTTTGTCCGTTAAACGTGTAGCGATCATAATAAAAAGCTCTTAATTAATTCACAATTGTAAGCACGAACGAGATACATACGCAAACGAAAAAGATACGATCAAGCTTTTTGAGAGGATGAAAAATGCAAGTAATATTGTGCTTCTATCGTCCTCCCTCCTCTTTTATATTTATGTTTGTATTAATTTTTCATATTATAAAACTTTTATTCGTGAAATAGACATTTTAGATATTCGAAAATTTGAACAATTTCCTTTCATATACTGTACAATATTTACATTAATTTTTCATATTATAAAACTTATCCATATGAAATGGACATTTTGATTATTCGAAAATTCGAATAATTGCGCAAACTGACTTGTGCAATAAACGCATGATTAATGACTTTTGTCGGCAAAATTTTAATAAACTCCGAATGACATCTATACCTGTCTGCGATTTAATTTTGTTGACAAATTATGATCACGATAATACGCTCCCCTCGGGCAGGTTAAAACGCCACGCTTATAACCCGAGCAATTATCTCGATACGGACGATTGTTCGAAGGGTACGAAAGGGCGAACGAGCTGTTCGTCGCCTTTATTCGGGTTGGTTTACTCGTGCATGTCGGGTGCTCAAAAAACATCTTTCGTGGGGTGATTTCAAGCGAGCGTTCTGCAGGTCAAAGAAGGGCTCGGTAGTTTGAACCGCCGTGCCAGAGAATAGACAGCCGGTGGATTCGTTGGGTCGACGATGGGCGAAAAGCAAGGACGACGAACGGAAGGCTGACGCTCGACGTAGTCGCGTTGAGCCAGATGGATCGACGATCGTTTGTCGTTCTTAACGCCGTGGGAGGGCTCAATGGCGGCGTTGATATTCACCGACTGATGCTGGAAAAATTACCCGATTAGTTAGCATCCGTCCGACCTCGCTCCTTTGTTCCACCATCTTCTCTTCTCGAAAGTGCACCGATCCACCGTCGCGCTTTGGCTGCTTTTCCTCCTCGTTCGTTCCTCGTTCGACCGCTTTTCGACCTTCTCGTCGAAACGCTCGGAACAAACTCTACGGAGCCACGTAATTCGCCCTCATTAATTAGGATTTTCACGGCGGGAGAAATTAGTCGAAAGCGGCTAAAACCATGGTGGTGGGGCAGTGATTTGTTTAACAACCTCTTCTCCATCGTCGTTTGCGATTGAGATCAAGTCGAACTTGCGCAAGTTAGATTTTCTTTATTGTTCAAAACGGAATTACACTTAGCATAAGAGAGAAGAAAAAAATTCTCCCTTTCCCTCATTTTGCATGTTATTTCTGTTTTAGGAGAGAGCCAACTTTCTCAACATTTTACCTCGGCGTTTTTCGAGGATTGGTAAGGAGGTGCGATTTGCACTCCAAACGTTCTCGCGACGACGTGTAATGTAATTGCGCCGCGAAGTCACCCGGCATAACCAGACGTTCGAGACTGTGGTTAGATATCTGCGGTGCATTGTTATCGAGACAATGACAGAGAATGACGGCCGACAACGTACGAGCAACGAACACCCGCAAGCAGGTCTCGAAGCAGCTCCCGTTCTTGATAATGTAACAGACAGCTCTCGGAAGACGGTGGATATGGAGGGCGGTAAGTATGGCTTAGCGGCTCTTAATAATTCGGGCGTACCGGAGTGCCTCGTAGTAGGCTCTTTCACATGCATAAGCTTATGTATACAAATGCACACAAATCTACACACTCACACATATCTACTCATTTATGGCGGTCGCGCAAGTTTCTTGTCGGTGGCGGATGTACGAGATCGGAAGTAGGATGGCAATCGCTCGAAAAAGTAGTAAATTCACGCGATGGCTGCCGCGCCACTACAAGACTTTTATCGTGCAGAAACATTTACCACGCGTATATTACTTGGCATTTGCATGCAAACGCGATCGTGTGCCCATCTTTCTACCGTCCACGTTTTCCTCTCAACGCGAGGGTCATCGCTGACTGTCTCTCCCTTGATGTTGCTCTTAAGCTTCGAGCTATTCAGGCTTGTCTCTTTGCCTTTATCTATAGTCTTCTCTCGCGTGCGCAATCACACCACTTCTTATTCTTTTCTTCAACACTGATCCATAGGTTGAAGAAAAAAAAAATGGTGCAGCGCGTTGATATGAGAATCTATTATTAATTAGATTTTTAGATTGTCTACATATATCACCAAATTATAAATTATGTTTGCTTTATTTATAATATGAGAATATATAGTGTTCTATAAAAAATTATTAAAAATGATAAGATTCTTCTAATTTATTGATATACTTAAATAGTTAAAATTACGCGATATGTATTTAGTAGTATTTATAATTTTTTGAATGAAATAAGAAACTGATATCGATGAATAGTGTTGAATGATTTTGCAACTGTACGTTTACATATAAAAAGAATTTCTTAAGAAATATAATAAGATTTCAGTTATATGGATTATCATAGCATCATTTATATATATTTTCAAACGAAATAAATTAAATTAAATATTGAATAGAGAAAGAATCAATTTTGACATCTCATAAGAAAAATATTAAATATTTTTTTTTCATTTTATCAATGACTTGATAAAATTATTTGATAAAAAAATATTTTTTCAATGACTTTATTTATTTTCATTTTTTTTAAATGATTGTTTCATGAATTTATGGAAAGTAAAAAATATATCAAAATTAATCTCCTCTAAGTTATTTATTAAAAACAATTTTGTAATTGATTATCTAATTGATTCGAATTGATTTTGAAAAACTTCATGTAACAATAACTAATAGGTCATGAAAAGAGCAGATTTTCTTTTGTATGTGTAAGAATTCAGTAGTTAATGGAGTAGTGTAAATCAAGAGTAGTTATATGCACGCATCGGATCTCGCCTCGAATTCTTTTTAATGAAATATTGATCCGGGGTGATTGCGCGCTGTTCTTGTGCCGTAAGTACCCGCGGAATGCCCATGCGTCAACCCCGCCGGCGATGAGAGAGAGCGCTAAGAATAATGGAAGCACGCGCCATTACCATTGCGGAAACGAGGATTCCTCGATTCGCTGAATCTCTAAGAATAAAGTTATAGATGCTTTTATTTATTCGTAACTCGTGCAGTTGCGAATAAATAAAAGCATCCATAATTTCTCTTCTGTCAATTCGGATGAAGGAATAGCATTAAGTGAATAAAAAAAACGAAAAATTTTAACGAATAAAAAAATATGCAATTGACACGGAGAAAAAAGCTTGATATAATTTTTAATAAAATATTAAAACAAAAAAATAAAATTTTAAAAAATTTGTAAAATGACAACAGGTCTATACAGATCAATTTGTATATTTTACAATACATTTTATTGTAACGAATATTAAGATTATCAGCAGAAACATAAATTAGTTGTCGAGTACGTGTATAGTGATTTATATATTGTAGAATATAATCTATACAATTGAAAATGTAAATAAATAAACTAACACAAAGGGCTAATGGGAATTGGTGCTGTAGTAATTGCGTTATTATTACATAAATTCAGAATTACAAACATATATACACATATATACATATATATGTAATAGACGTTTCAGCTAATATTTTCAGTATCGTGTTATAAAAAAAAAACGATGATATAAATTAGCATAAATTAATCATGAGGAGATCCATCACTCTCCAATGTAATCCTATACCAGTTAAACAGTTGGATGATGCCAGTCGATTGATTGATCTTTAAAGGCGACAAAGAATTTAAAAACGGATGAGATTAAACATAGAAAAGCAACTGATTCATCTCACTGCAGCAAATAGTACATATATTGGCCGTATACATGTCAAGAAACATAAAAAAAATGTGATGAGCGAGCATTATATAAAACAAATATTATTTAAACAAATATTATTTAAATTTAGAAATTATATTAAAACGTTAACTTAAGAAAGATATGAAGCATGTATGCTATATTATCATGTCAGGATTTAAACTGAAGAAATTACAAGTGAAATTACTAGAAATTACAATGAACTTTAGCGTGTCCTCTATAATGTCATGAATCATAATATTGTTAAAAATATAAATTAGATGTTGTTTAAGAAAAACATATACGTCTTGTCTAAAAATTTTCATTTATATCAGTATGAAAATTTTAACTATTCTTCTTGTACATCCTACATCAGTTTTTTTTTATAGTTGCATTCAGAATTCAAAATTACCACATTAGTCCAATCAAATTCATAATTGTGATACAACCTATGGTCAGTTTTTACTAAATGAATAGATGTATTTCTATGGATGTGTTTAGTCAATCTAGTTTTTAACTGTCTACTAGTTTGTCTAACATAATACTATACAATTGAATCACGTTGTTTAATGTACTACTCTTATCGTCGGGTATTTTTCATTTGCTCATGCAGTTACTAAATTCACAAGATCTAATCTGCGAGTTCCAAATAAATATTTGTCTTTCTTTTTTCTCCTCTTATATGTTGGCGTGTCTTCGGTCTGTTTGGGTATGCATAGCACCGCGGTCATTTGTAACACTGAGCCCTTCTGGCGCAGCATCTAAGCGGGCTTCTCACAGCAGTGAATCTACTCCGCATCTCTCTTTCCCTCCCATTTGTGCCATAACCATCGCTGCCAGCCCCTTTTCTTTCGTGATAGGGCTGACGTCACACGAGAAAGCGACGTATCACCCGCCGGCAGTCATCTGCCGACTCACAAAACCCTTCTGACAAGACGTGACTCGCGACGTTAACCGGAGACAGTGGACGGCAACGAGGAAGAAACAGAGGAAGGAAGCGGGGAGAAAAAAGAAAACCAAACGGACCCACGAGAGTAGGATGGGAGACGGGAAAAGGGAGGGAACTTGAGTTTGGATCCGTTCAGGATCCTCCGTCCCCTTGATTCGCGATGGAGGAAGAAGCCGACCTCCGTTCGTTCATCCACTGCGTTTCGCTCCTTCGTCCTGCACATCCGGCAATCTCGTTGCATCAGGGGAGAACGTGTCCCGCGAAGATAATGAAGCTGGTGAGGGCGGAACTATACGTGACTTACTCAGCGGATAACTAGATAAATAGTTACCTCGCGTATAGCACCGTAGAATTTATAGCTTTGGTACTCGATTTCGCCTAGCAGCGGATTCGCTCGATAAGTAGTTTCGGCTATTGTCTAAAATCCTTTATATATTTGTACTATAAATAATATATAAGTAAATTTTTTGTATTTATCAAGAGTTATTTTGCTAACGACAATAGATCGCTTTGTTTTCGAGAATCTAATATCTTTACGAAGAAAAATATTCCAAGGGATGTTCTCCAAAAATTTTTCTTAAGGTTTAAAAGTTTTTCCAAATTTTGAGGCAATGGCATAATTTTATTCAAATATTTATATTGCATTACACATCCGTATTCTGTTGATCGAATAATATTGTCATCGTTTTGTAAGGTCCATCTTTAAAATCTTTCAGTGTATTTTGAAAGCAAATCATCGCAGGTGCGGAAAGTTACTAGCGATCGAAGGTCGCGGTGAACCTTGGCGAACCATTACGATAATCCTGTTGGACCCTGGTGCCAGGGATTTGACTTCAGGCAAGACAGTGATGGCAAGAGCTAAAGAGCAGATTTATGGGAACTAACGTACGAATGTGTATATATATATATATATATATATATATATATATATAAGATGCAGAATATATTTTTCCGTTTCCTACATTTAGAATTTAGAAGTCGATGACGAAATGTCGTGCATTATGTGTTAAAATATAATGAATATATAAATACATAATTAAACGTTGCAATTTTTTAATATTTGTTTATTGTATTGTATTATATTATATATTTTTGCATTATATAAAAAAGTACTCAGATATGATAATATAATCGTTCTAAAAGGAAAAAATTGTTACGAAAGTATTACAGCAGAAAAATAGAAATACTCAATCACTCGGTTTACTAAAGGATCAAAATATGTTTGTTTCTCTATTTCCTATACTGATCTGTGATGTGGAGAGAAGTATACCCCATGAGAAAAGGCTTTCACAAAGCCGAATCAATACCACGCGAAAAATTGTTCTGTAATAGCCAGCCCTCGTGATGGTCCTTTTCCCAATGCGTCACATTGCTGGAATGACTACACGTGTTTCAAGGAAAGACACAATTGGCCCTATCGAGAAGCCTAAAAATAGAAGAGACTTCGAATGTCGTTTGAGTCTGTGCAAGAATTTTCTGTGGATAAAATACATCTAAAATTCTATATCGATCCGTCGCGACTTTTTTCATCAAGATTAAGAAATTCAAAAAATCTTGTCTTGGTTTTGTCTTGAATTAAAACAAGACTAAAACAAGAAATTGGAAATTGATTTCAAGACAAGACAAGAAATTGTTATCAAGACCAAGATTTCTTGACAATAAATCAAAAAATTTCTTAAAATTTCCATAACAGTTTTTATTTTTGATATTTTATTATTTTAATATTTTATTATTTTATTTCTAATTTGAAAAGTTTTGAATAAGTTAGGTTTTAACATTTTCAATTGCATTTATTGGTATTTATAATACAGAAGATTATATAATATAGATATGTATTAGGTGTGGGAAAAAGTTCGTGGCGTTTTTTAAATGCCATCTAATGAGAAAAACGCCACGAACTTTTTCCCACACCTAATATATATTCATACATTTTCACTAAATAGCAAAATAGCATATGAGCAGAATGTAAATCGATTAATGAAAAAATGAAATCCCTGATCTAATCAAATTAAATTATATTCACTCTGATACATCCTTGTTGTACCAGATATTAACCCTTATGTAAAGGAATATTTGTAAAATCAATATTGCGATATTATTGGCAAAAATATATTATGTATAAACATTTGCGTACTTCTACTAATAGTATCAATTAAATCAGAAACTGATTAAAATATATAGTAATTACAATAATAATTATTACATCTAATAATCTTAGGAATCTGAAATAGTTACATTTGGCAGTAACCTTATGATATTAAAAATGATAATTTGAGAAATATTGTTAATCTTTATTAATAGATTTGTGCATAATAGATATTATAGGCGCATTTTTAAACATAGTAAGACTGCGAGACGGCTCGACATTCAATTTGTATCTATATTTTCTTATTATCTCTTACGATGTGACGTAGTCAAAAAGCTATAAGAGTCAAGTTTAAAAAA
>Ga0157363_1005854_pt1 | contig 11526 bp, 6 predicted proteins | sample AttsexASBM1_FD_111477 | JGI IMG/M metagenome (GOLD analysis project Ga0157363, IMG submission 111477) | Fungus gardens microbial communities from leaf cutter ant in Ribeirão Preto, State of São Paulo, Brazil - Atta sexdens ASBM1 | ecosystem: Host-associated > Fungi > Mycelium > Unclassified ...
AGAGAGAGAGAGAGAGAGAGAGAGAGAGAGAGAGAGAGAGAGTTTAAATTACACCACCACCCATCTTGAATAGGTAGAACGGATTAAACTGAGTCGAAAAGTCCTGTACCATTTTGCAATATTCGCAATAATTAACAAGATATTAATTAACTAAAAATCGCTAAATATTGGTCTTCAATAATTTTTTACTCAAATATTAATTTTACAGAAAAACAGTAAGAGATAAAAATGATTTATTTTTTTTTTTCATAAAGTTCTGAGAATTTTTTCAGAATTTTTTATACCATATTTTCTGATATTGATAAAAAGAAAAATGCATTACTAAAAAGTTGATAAAAAATTCTGAAAACATTTTTAGAGTTCTATGGAAAAAAAATAAATAATTTTTGTCTTTTGCAATTTTTCTGTAAGTCTTAATAGAAGGGACAAATATATATGCACAGAAACGAAAGATTCTTTGAATTCTGGTTAGCATGAATAAGTATTAAGTACAATGTTATGGGAAATGCAGATAAGATTATTGCTCCGCATTCCTTTTATTGTTAAAACTACAGTCATAATAGTCAGCCGAACGAGTAGGTTATTAGAGTCGAGTAGTATAATTAGCGCTTGGAAGTCTCATATACTAGAATTCTATTATTATACTGGACCGCTTAAACTCAGTTGGTCTTGGCTCTCTGAACCGTAAGAACAGCTTCGCTTTTCGCACACCTGAGAATCAGAGCTACCGCGTTACGTGACCACTGAACATCTCTAAAAGCAGAACAACGCAGTTGTTCAATTATCCTCTTGACCGATACGTCGATTGTGTCTCGCGAACTTGTTTGTCATTGTTTTCCCATATTATCGTTGTGACTATTATTATTTAGTGTAAACGAAGAAGAAGATATAAAAGAAAATGCCGTATTATAACGATGTGCCATACTATTACGGAGGAGGAGCTTACGCTAATCATAGTTCGTTAATGACAGGAATAGTACGGTAAGAATAAAGACAATTTTAATTTAATGCAATTAAAAACATTATTATTTATATATAATATTTAAATAAGCTTCTTTTGTAGTTTATTTTTATTAGATCAAAATATGTTCTTTTTTTTATTCGAATGGACGTTTATTGGTGGAAATCTTTCTCAAGGTCGTTAATGTGTACATGTTTTGAAAATTAGCTAAATCGATAATTATTGTGTGACTTGCTTATAGACAAATTAAAATTTTTAATTGCGAAAATTTATATATTTATTATCGGAATTGATTTTGGTTTAAATTTTTATAATTTTTCAGAAAAGTCATCATAAAACTCAGTACTAAAAATATTTTAAAAACAATTATAAAATATGTATATAAACACATAAAACGTTATGATTACGAATAAAATTTGTTTTTGGCAAGACAAACAAGTCTACGACAGGTACGGCATATTACATCGTTATTATCGTTTGATGACAATAGCCGCGTTCAGCAGAAAAAGCAACTTTGTAACTGTTATAAAATTCTTTAATATGATTGATCTTGTCCTTAAGTTCTTACTGAATCTAAATGTATGAATCAATTATATTCAAAAATTTTACAACAGTTGCAAAGCTGCTTTTTCTACTGAACGCAGCCATGATGAATTTAGGAATTAATTATAAACCGATATCATCATAGGTATAAACCGATCATTATCGAAGTCATCAGAAGTCATAAACCGATGATCATCATAGAAGTCATCAGAAGAAGAACAAATATTAAATTCATAATTGATATTAATAAACTTATACATATAAATCGCATATATTTATTTGTAAGATATTCAAAATATATTTTAAATAATATATTTATGAATAATATATACAGGGTGTCCTAAAATATTTCATGGGCAGGAGGAAAGCAGAATTAAATTAAGTCGAAAAGTCCTCTACCATTTTGTAATTTTCGCAATAATTAACAAGATATTACTAAATTACTAAAAATTGCCGAAAATTGGTCTTCAATAATTTTTTAGTCAAATACTATTAACTTTATAGAAAAACTGTAAGAGACAAAAAAATTGTTTATTTTCTTTTTGTAAAATTCTAAGAATTTTTTCAGAATTTTTTCAAAATTTTTTAATACCGTATTTTATTTTTTCATGTTTGTAAAAATAAGAAAATGTAATACTAAAAAGTTAATAAAAAATTCTGAAAAAATTCTTAGAGTTTTATGAAAAGAAAATAAATAATTTTTATTTCTTAGTTTTTCTGTAAAGTTGATAATATTTGAATAAAAAATTATTGAAGATTAATTTTCGGCAATTTTTAATAATTAATATCTTGTTAACTATTACGAAAATTGCAAAATAGACTTTTCGACTCAATTTAGTCCGCTTTATCTGCTCATGAAATATTTGGCGATTCTTTTAGGACACTCTGTATATATTATATTATTTTGTAATATTTTTTCGATATGATTTATGTTAACCCTGTCAGACTTGATTTTATTGGAACCATGTTAATTTTTAAATTTAAATTCGTACTTTAATATTGCAAGTAATTCTTACTAAACAATTGTTTTCAAAATTTTTATTATTTTTCCAACATATATTATTATCATTACATCAGATCTTAAATTATGTAAATAGAATTAAATAATTTCAATGAACAATGTCTTTAAATTTGATGTATTACAATGTACATAGGATCTGAAAGGGTTAAGACTCAAACTTCTAGGCTTCTGTTTTGTATATGATATAATCTGAACATTTATACTATTTATATATTAAATAAACAACGAACGATTCATGAGAAAAGTATCCGCCAAACAGAAATTAGTTTATGTAAATTATGACTCACTAATTCCAAATAAGATTATGATCAAATGAAAATATATAATGCCTTGTTGAGTCAGCCATTGGATGTACGTGTGAATGATTTATTCCAATTAAATGTACTTTTAAATTGAATATTTTCATTTGATTTATCTCGAGTGAGCTTTTAAGTTTCATTGTATTTATAAGATTATGATGTTTCGCACAGAATGCCTTTTCACACTTCATTGTCGCGTTTCTCGCCGCACTTGTCGACGATTTCCGAATCACCACTCAGCCATCTGCATCGTTTCTCGCCGATCTCTGTGAGATCAACTAGACGAGTGATTGATACGGCGGATATTGATGTCTCATCATCGAAAATACTCTCGCACAATAGGAATCCTTCCAGAAATCTACGTCGCGATCGGCCAACTATCAAGATCAGATCGCAGGCCCTGAAAGACAATCCAGCATTACGTGAGCACTACGAGAAGCATGAAAAATCAGTAGGTGAACTTTTAATGGAGAAGTTTTTTATTAAGGACAAGAAGTTAGTAGACAACGATAGTAATCAACAGAAAATACATTTAGATCATCAAATTAATTTAGATCGTTTAGAAAATTCAGAGGAGCGAGAAGCTGTGCAAAAGCGAATCACTCGCAGATTTACGCGACGCAGATCTTCCTCCGATTTGCAACTTAATTCCGAGCAAATGCAACGAGAGGCTGCGTACGCGCAAGTACAGGCGAAAGTCTTAGACAGTCTCGTAGCAGAGGAGCAAGCTCAGATCGAGAATGAGACACGTCGAGGTACTTCAATGTTTAAAAAAGGAACGACGGCAAAAGGATTACTCGAACATCCTTGCGCGAACAATATCGATTCTGATATGATGATTCAGGAGGAAGAACAAGCGACTATGACAAGGATAAAGAAAACTATGAAAAAAACAAAGAAAAAGAGATTTGTTGATAAATTATCATCGACTGATAAGATTGATAAAAGACGATCAAGCACCTCTAGTAAAATTTCCATTGATTCGCAAATTACAGAGAATGATGAGTCAAGACCTCAGATATATAAGATCGAGGCATGTAATAGCGCCGGGGATTTCTCCACATTCTGGATGAATACAAATGCAGAGAACAAAAGATGCAAATCGACAGACGAGAAATTTAAGGAGAATATAAGAGTCTCTATTCCTAATAGATTTGGAACTGGAAACGAAATGGACGTTATCTCGAACGATGCAAACGAAACAGAAACACAAGTTGTGTTGACAGTGCAAAAATCTTACGTAAAGGATACGTCGAGAAATAGCGTGCATTTGACGATAAAAAAACCTACAGAAAAACTTAACAAGAAACTCAAAGAAATCGAGAAATTCGACGTGAAAGCCGATGAAAATCAATTGAATTTAACGAATAGCTTCATCGACATCGAAAATAATATTCTTACAAATAATATATCAAAAAGTTTAACAGATATAGATTCAGTGGAGCCGAATTACAAGATTCAAATGACAAATAATATTGAAGACTTTAAAGCGTTAAGAAAGACAGTATATAAATCTAAAAATACGGAATCCTTGGCAAGAAATGATATTCCCATATCGAAAGATGACTCGTCGAATAACCGAGATACTAATATTTTAGCAACAAAAAGCAATATGCAAGAAATCATTACTGAAGATTCATCGTTCTCAAAAGAAACTGAGACAACTCCTATACAATCGAACATTTTAGCTTTTATTTCAACAAATCCATCGAGAAACGATTCGCAAATAGAAAATTTTCGAGGAATATTGGAAGACACTTTCATTGCAAAAATAAAAAATAACAAAAGTCAGAAGGATCATTTGATTGATAATATTACCAAGAAGATATTTGACTACTCGGAAGTCGATTCAACTATCAAAACATCAAAAGTACTTATTAGAAAAAATTCTGTCGCTTCCGTTGAAAGTGATAAGTTCATATCGGAAAAACTCACGCCAAAGAGTTTGGTGATGCCGCATAACGAGAATATGATAAAACAAAACATTATTGAAAATGAAAGCAGCGACAATGTTGGTAAAAACAACATTAGCGGTACGATGCTTACAACAAATAGCGCGACCTGTCGTCTGCCAAAACTGTCTAAAATTAATACGGATAGAAATAATGCCGTAGAAGCGCCAAAGCTTCCGTTACGAGAGACTGCAGAGTATCAGGCGGACTCGCTAAAAAGTGATCATGACGTCGAGACCGCGGCTGTCGTATTGCCGGAAAAGAAGATGAACAAAACATCGAACTTGGCGCAAGTTTCTTCCTTCAATGCCTCGAAGAGAACCAATAACGTAGACGCATATAAATTAAGTTATAAAATCGACGCAACTCGACACAATAAAGCAGTCAAATTAGAGGCTAACGAAACGACCTTGCCCAAGGAAACAAATGACAAAGTATATAGTAGTGAATACTCTGACGAGGCAAAACTAGCAGCGGATATTAAGCCGACAGAAGATGTCAGTCTGACGAAAACATCAAAAAATAATGCGAAAGGGACTGACGAAAGTATATTAACCTTGAAAACAACTAATTCATCAAACATCGAAATTGAAACGATTTTTACCGAAGTGGATGCAAAAGAAGCGGAACTAAAGACTGATTCAATTAAAAAAACTAATTGTATTGACGTAGGAAAGGATTCTTTGAAAGATTTATCGAATTTCAAGAGTAAGATGCCGATACTCTTAGAAAATAATACAAATGAAACTGGCATTGCGAACTTGTCAAATATTGGAAAAGATTCAGATGCATTTAATATAATAAAAATTGAAAATGGAAAATCATTTTTGTACGATAATGCTAACGATGAGACAAGAATTTTGAAAAAAAACATGTCTGTTGATTCTTCGAAATTGATGAACGATCATTCAGCGAATAATATTTCCAAGGTTTTCCAGCAGTCTGTATCTAATGATGAAAAAGTCACAGATAAGGATATATCTATTAAGAAGATGTCAAAGACAAAATCTGTAAATAAAATAATAGAAAAAAAATCAATGAAAATCGATTCGAGTTATAACTTTCAAGATGAAAGTGTAATATTATCGAGAAGCACTTCTACCGAGTCCATTGATTTTTGGAGCGAAATCAAAGCGCCGAATAGTCCTGAAATAACGAGATCGAAGCAACAAAATGGATTTCCTCTCCGCGAAACAAGTACTTCTAAAATTGAAAAAAACATGAATTCGATGAATTTAAAGAGGAAAGGTAACGAAAAAAAAATTGAGATTGATGTTAAAATGAGCACTACGACGTTCGAAAGTTCGATAGACGGATTTAGTAATATAATCTTTGAAAAGGAGAAAGAAAAAAAGAAAAATGTTTCGAAATCTTTAAGATTAGAAAAAGCAGAAAAAGAGAAACTTGCAAAAGCAATGGAAATCGAAAAAAACATGCCGACGATACAAAAGATACCATCAAAAAAGAAGAATTTTTCGATAATGATCGACACTAAGAACACAAGTCCGATTGTGAAAAAAGCTTCGTTGAAGTGCAACAATTTCGGTACAACTTCCGTGACTACTTCAGTCGAAGTTATCATGCCAGAAATAAATATAGTTGAAGCATCCGAGTTGTTCAAAGAGTGCGACAATCGGAAAATCGAGGAAGAACATGAAAATCTAAGCACTCCAACAAACGAGTTGTCATTTAATCCCTCTTTAATCAGGAAAATTTCAAGATGGAGCAATCAAGATGATTTGACAAACATAGACGATGTCGAAACTCCGGTTATATCAGAGGAAATCAGTTTGGTCACTAGTCCTAGCGTTAGTCCTTTGCAATCTTCCAAAACGAAGCGTGCGATTAAAAAGAAGAAACCATCAATTAAAAAGGCATTATTAGAAAAAAGTGAGAAGGGGCTAAAGGAGATTTGTAATAATGAATTAATAACGTCAATGAATGAACGGAATATGTTTATTACAAAACTCGTCCCCGAGAAGCAACTAGTAAAAATTTTGCCAAAAACGTCTCCCAAGTCCAGTCCGAAGAATACACCCTTACAACGGCCACTCGATCTTATGAAGATGTTTTACACGACGCCGTCCGCATTGCTTACGGCTACGCCGCGAGATCTCTCCAAAGTCAGACGGGCAAAAATCAAGAGAAGACGGCATCACTCGCGAACACCGTCTATCAGTAGTGACAGTACTGAAAGTACGACGAGTACTGTCACGACGAGGAGTACGGAGAATGGATCGACTCGCGTTGAACTGAATGACGATTCCAAACATAAGAGAATGAATTCAACAAGGAGCAACGATTCCGGATTTGATGGTTCACCGAGAATTTTGAGTACTTATTTTGCGATTGTTTACATCGAAGTTTTGCCATTGAATATATCTAAACAGATTCTAAATATTTTTTAGGGAGAATCTAATACTTTGACGATGTGATATATGAGAATAATTTTCCAAATAATTTTTGAAACATTGAAAATGATGATTAAAACTAAATCGTTAATTAATTTCGAATTATATTGGAAAAAGATAATGGGATATAAACATTAAAGTACAAATTTATTTAATTATCATTAAAGTTCAGATTTACATAATTGATATTATTAATTCAATACATATATTACGCATAAATAACAAAAGTAAAATTTTTTTAATTAATTTAAAAATTGAACATAAAATAATTCCGCCCATACTTTATAAGAAATTGTCTATCGAATTTGTTCATATTTTATAATTTTAATTCATGCTGATTTTAATTCAAAAATATCAATAAACACAACTTTTTATAGTTTAATCTCTAGAGGACGTTGAAGGTTAATAATTTTTAGAATTATAATATAAAAATTATCGTGTTTACAATTCCTATTAGTTTTAACAAGTAAAACACTCCATCACGTAAAAATGTCTGCAATTCAAATTAGAACTTTAGATTATAAGAGTAGCGGGTTATAATAGAAAAACGCGGTTATCGGCATGTATTATATATATCCCTGAAAACACTTGAAAGAATTTTGTCGTTGTTTATTAAAAACAAAATTTTATTAAAAAATTTATTTAACATATTATTTTTCCACATGTGTGTATGCTCTTTATGTATTAAATTAAATCTTCACTTTACTAAATATCGCTGAATCTATAACACACTTAAAAATAATATATACCGAATAAATTAGATAGATTCCTATGCAATGTAAGACATATATTGAATATATCTATTAAATTTTTCTGTTACTAAATATATATCTACAATATACTAAAAATAATGAAAACTAAAAAAATTAGACAGATTCGTATGTAAAGTACTATCAAAAGCAAAATTGTAGCATGTGTTACAGTCAGTAATAAACATTCATTCATATTCTTTTTTTAATCACTCTTTTTTTAATGCACTTTAATATCTAATTCTTCAATATTTTTTTCTCAATTTAAACATTAGTTAATTCTTGTTTAATTCTTGTCTATCAAATATTAAACAATATTAAATGATGAAATGCAAAACGAAACGCACTTTAGGATAACATCGAAATTTTGAACATAAAGCAGAATTATAACAAATGATTTATTTCAGAAATAATAAACATCAAAATAATTGCATTAATCTGAAAACAAACTGAATTGTTAAATGCCAAGCCTTGTTATTTAAACAACCGTAATGATTTAACTTGTTTTGATAATAATTTTGATTTTGTTCTTAATGATGACATTAAGTCTAATATTATCTTCTGATTTCTGTTAGGTCCACATTCTGTAGTTTACCTATTTATTTTAGCAATTACTATTTGTGTTACTACATCTTTTTGGTAATTTTTAACTTTATATATAATATTTTAAATTTTCGAACTTTACATTTACATTACATATGTATATTTTTCATGTTTTGTACATCTGTTTGCGTTTTCATGAGGTCAATTAATTTCTATAAATATTTATTTCCCTTTTTATATCTTACTGTTTTATAATTTTACATATTTAATAATATTATCATATTCATTTGAAACCACCCATCTTTATAAGTGATTGTGGAATAATTCCCATCTTATAGAGGAGAAATCGCATTAAAAATCGGGTAACGAGTAACATAGTTTAACATAAGAGTTTACTACGATCATTTTATTTTTGACTGAAGATGGTTAAAAATTAATAGAAGTGTACTTTAATTGTGAAATATTTTTTAAGAAATACATTAAATGATTTAATATTAAGTGCTGGTTTAAATATTTGCGCATTGTTTACAACGCATTGTTTACATTCTCATTAGTCCAAATTTCTTCTTTCTTTTGTTTTAGATATCTTAAATAGTACAAGCACTTATCAAATATGTTTAGAATAACTTCGGTATATACGCCAGACCTAAAAAAAACTTAATTTATAGTATTAATTACTATATGTATAAACAATAAATAAATTTAATATTAATTACTATATGTATAAACAATAAATAAATTGTATCAATAAAAACTTTATACTGTCTATTACGAAAAAATATTAAAAATTTAAAATATTTACTTTTTGTATTAAAAAAAAAACTTTTTAAACTTTTGCATTTTTGCAATATAGAGGTGAGACATACGGCAAATAAAAAAATTTACAAACAATGTTTACAAATAAGGCATAAAAGATATAATAACTTAAAATGTGTTTACAAAGTTTTATTAAAGAATAAGAAAATGAAAGGAATAAGAAAATATATACTATATATAGTGAATGATAATACATAATACATAATATGTTAAATCTGTAGTATTTAATTTAAATTAAGTAAGCCACTACTGATCCTATTCAACATATCGTTAAAAATAATGGTAAAATTTAAAACTACGTAATGTCAAATTTAATCATTGTTTTAATATAAAATAAATATATTGAATAAAAGCGTAGCGATTTAAATTATGTTAATCTTGATACTTGATATAGATTTAACAGTATTTATATGTATATACATATTTTGTGTGCGTGCGTGCATGCGTGCGTGCGTGCGTGCGTGCGTGTGTGCGGGATATCCCATCTAACTTGAGTATTTGAAATATGTTGCTTGGTTTTTATGGATAGGAAGAAATGTTCCAAATGAAAGTGGAATGATTTCAATGAAAATGTTGTCTTTCTTCTAGATGGAGGTATCAAAAAAGATATGAAGTCATTTCTATTTTTTAAAATGGAATTGTATGATTATTTTTACACTATTCTTCTAATTAAAATATTCAGGGGCAGAGACATAAAAAACCAACAGTTTAAGAGATATTTTATACTTTATTCTGATACATATTGACATAAAATGTTGAAAATAACTCGTAAACTACTAATTTTTTGATAATCGTTAATACTTTTATTAACAGAATAATAAGATGAATCAATTGGTGTAAAGAAAACACGTAGTTGCTTATTTAAAAAATAATCTATTTTGCCAATACATTTTTTTTTAAGCAACTACAATCAAAAACAGATTATAAAAAATTAATAATTTACGAGTTATTAAACATTTTAACATTTTATATCAATTTGTACCAGAAAAGTATACAATATCTTAAACTAATTGATTTTTTATGTCTCTGCTTAAATACTTTTATATGCATAGTAATTAGAGGAATCATATTAAAATGTAAAAAAATAACACAATTTCATTTTAAAAAGTCGTGACTTTCATCTTTTTCTTTTTGACGCCTTTATCTAGAAGAAAAACAACATGACCGAAATATGTCCTCATTGAAACTGTTCCATTTTCATTTGAAACATTTTTTCCTATCATAAAAACCAAGCGAGATATTTCAGCTGCTCGAGTTAGATCGGACATCCTATACATATGCATATATAGGGTGGTCCACTTAAATCGACCATCTGAAATCTCTTATTTTTAATGATATAAAACAGTGCTGGAATTTACTTGTAACTTTCACACGATTTTCAGCTTTCCCTTACTTCACTGACTCGCGCGCAGTCTAAATATCGATCGATATTTAAGCAATTATATACTGTACCAAAATTAAGGTACATGAGTACCAAAAAGGTACGTCCCCCTTGAAATCGTTCCACTTTCACTTGAAACATTTTTTTATATCATCAAAAATAAGAGATATTTCAGATGATCGATTTAAATAAATCATCCTATACACACACACACATACACACACACACACACACACACACACACACGCGCGCGCGCGCGCATATACATATAGTATATATGTATATAAATCATTATTTCATCAATAAGTTTGTATCAATTAATTCTATAACTTTCAGTTTTGTCGAATGTTACATTTTACAGTTTGATCCAACTTGATGATTCAACTACATACAAGATAAGAATGAGTAGATGAAGAAAGTTTAGAATCAGATAAGTCATGGATTTGTAAAGAGAGTAAATTTACAATTTCAAGTACTTCACAAGGTATTAATTATTTATAGCCTATACTGTAGAATCCTAGAATAATAAAGAATCTATTCTAGTATACTATTGTACACGCAAAACGAAAGCATGAACATTATTTGTATTCGTGTTACTAGTATTAGGTGTACAACTTTGCTTCCGCCGTTTTTTTTCGAAATTCGAGGCTTTATTGTAAAAAACTGGTTATACATTTATGATTTAAAGTATTGTCCATCGCTGGCCACTACTTTCTCCCATCTTTCAGGTAGCGTACGAATCCCGCGTCGAAAAAACTGGTCATCTTTTGAGGCTATCTACGAATCGATCCAATTTTTTACTTCTTCATAAGACCGGAAGTGCTGGTCAGCCAGGCCGTGTGCCATTGAT
>Ga0157363_1005855_pt1 | contig 11523 bp, 7 predicted proteins | sample AttsexASBM1_FD_111477 | JGI IMG/M metagenome (GOLD analysis project Ga0157363, IMG submission 111477) | Fungus gardens microbial communities from leaf cutter ant in Ribeirão Preto, State of São Paulo, Brazil - Atta sexdens ASBM1 | ecosystem: Host-associated > Fungi > Mycelium > Unclassified ...
CTATTTCAACCTACTTGTGTACTCTACATAATTATTTTGACGGTGTAACAAAATTATTTTTCTTTATTTAGCTGAATTTTTAGATAGTTTTATCAAATCATCCTTTTTGAAAAAAAAATTATAAAATTCTATCCTAAATTCTAACATGAATTGTTTGATGCGAACTTTTACCAATGGAGCAAAGTTCTCTCATTTATCTCTCATGATTGTTATGTCTTCGTGTAAGGGTGTAATATCATCACGAAGCGGAAATCTGTAATGAATCGAAAGATCATGCGTTCTCGATGATCGGAAAATCTGCATCAAAGTGAAATGGCGTACTATTGATATACTGAATACTGTCAACGTCGTGGTTAAATGTCAACGCACCTCAAAGCGGAAATTCGAGCACGTACGGATCGTATCAGTCACGACGTGCGTAAACACGATGCATGGATAACACGCATCACGAATGAATGATATCCTAAATAAATGGCTAGCTCTTCTCGTTGTTTTCCCGTATTTCATAAATTCTGACGACTACGGTTGAGCTTTTCATGCGCGACGGCAGTTTTACTTCCAGAAAGATGAAAAAGCGACATAGCGACATAGTATGGTAATACCGCAACTCTTTTTTTTTGGACCATCGGATCGTCACGATTTTTAAAATAAAATCCTATCTGTGCGAAAACAGATTGTCAAACAGATTGAAATTCGAGAATCTATAAATGAAACACAAAAATATATTTTATGTTATTTAACTTAACGTGAATTTGCGAAAGCAATTCATTTATTCTGCCATATTAATTTTTTGGTACACAGAATCAGATATAAAACATGTTAAATACGTATTTCTTAAACTGTTTTACTGAAATTGCATTCCTTACCTATTATAGCTCGTCCTATAATAATAAATAATTTTCTTAACAGATATTCAATTTTTCATTTCTATGTAAAGAGAAAGTATTTAATCACGCTTAATTTAAATTTATTGTTATTATTTATAGAGATTATATTTAACAAAGAAACATTAATTATTAAATTTGAATCTGTACAAAGCGTACAACTTAATATCAAAAATATTCGATATAAATTGTTTTAATGCAAATAAATAATTAATATTATTATATTGAAAGCTGATGTCCCGCGCAATGGAAACTCCGCTTTTACTAAAACAAGATGTAAATTTCCAGTTGCCATGGGCAGGTGCCAGAGCACGCCCGGTCTAGTGGAGTCGCGGGGCCGCGTGTCGCTGGAGGACATGTGGATATCGCCGATCGACCTCAAGTCCCACGCGTACTCGACGGCTGCCTCATTATTCTCGCCGAGTCCGAGTCCGGTGACACCTCGCGCCATGCCGGGCACGGGGGTTCTAGCGGACAACGTGCCCAGAGGCGCGGAAAGCCCGATAAGCGGGGCCAGCAGTGGTCCCAGCAGCGAGGACCAGACGGCCAGGGCGCCACCGTCAGCCGCGACCCAAGCCTCCACCGGCAGGCAGTCCACTCATTCCGGTAAGCTCCCCTCATTTACCAATTACCCCGATGCGATGTGACATTAGGAAATCTCCTTTTCTCTGAATTTCGACCAACCTAAAGCAGGGTTTCTTTTATTCTCTCCTTTGCACAAAATTTTACATTTTCTGACACGTCTTCGAAAGGATATTGACCTTGAAATATCTACAATTTTCCTAGACACTCGTCCAGTTACTTCGTCTAGTATTACTGTATTCTTATTAGTTGCGGTAGTAACAATACCGCATAGGAAATGGACAAGAACTTGATAGAATTTTATTCCATGATGAAAACAATTCCTGATAAAAGTATACGCAATTTGTGTCCTGCCCTGTTATTATTTATTAATAGATGATTAATAATAAACTATTATTATTATTATACATTTATTATTCTGTATGTTCTTAAATTTATGTTCAGCAAATAGATTTGAATTTTGAGTAACTGCAGGCAAAGCATTACATTTTGGAATTCTAAATAGTTTTATTTCCCAGTTACTAGATAAAAATTAATAGATAAAAAATTAATAAACTGTCCAGTGATTGCAAAAAATGTGGGGTGCATAAAATTTCTACTAGGAAACGATACAGTAAAAATGGATCTTTTATCTGTTGCATTGTTATGTGTTACAACATTCTACATATCTGGTATATCTGTATCACAATCGCAACTCGGTAATCTTCTTACGGTGTTACCAGTGGTGGCTATAACTACTGGCTGCATTTCAATTTAATTGACTACTGTGCTACTTTTCAAAAAATCATTGGTTAAAACGAATTAATGAACATTCGGATTATCAAATAAAAAATTGATATTAATTATTAAACTGATTAATATCCTATATATTACCTCTAGGGAAAAAATTTTTTTAATAAAATAAGAAAGAGAAGCATCGTAGAAAAGTGTAGAAAAAGTAAATTTGTTCTCCGAGTCAGATTCAATATAATTATTTATGAAAAGTAGCAGATATTTCTGTAAGCACTCGCAACGTCGAGTAATCACGTAAATTGTATTTTCCGATCATCGATAAAATGCTGCGAACGCAATGAAAATTTTATCCTATCCCAATCATGCTTGATAACTTGTAAATTCATTTTACCTGTGTAGGACAACTTTCATATCGGATTTATTTTAAAAATATCATCGATCGCTGGCGATTCTTTTGCGATATTATACCGGGTATATAAATCATTGCCGATAACGGTGCCGACGGTGTGCTCGTCGGCAAACTGCTGACGCAAAACCGTAGTTTCTTATAGACTATAAGACTTCGCGATTAAGTGAAGCGCGAACATGGAGAGAATAGGAAGACCTTCGTAGCCTCTCACTTTCTAGTCATCAATATTTCACGTTCCATAAAAGCTTTTTTAGAAAGGCCGTGTAATGTTTGTACCATAAACCATCGATGTCGTTACGTTCGATTGAACGTTTTGTAATAAGTTCCATCCCGGAGGTATTTTCAGAACAAAAGACTCTGAAAGCACACATGGGCTCGCAACACACACAAAGTCCCAGATTCTCCGCAGCATTATGGAAATTGTCATCATTCATGATATTTCTAGAAATGCATTTTATTGTTTATATCGTTACGATTCATTTATCTCGGAAAATTTAATCGTCATATTTGAATAAGCTTTAATTGTTTATCATTATGAAGGGAAAGATTGATGAACCGTACAGTGCGCGTCTCCGGAAGAGACTTTATATCGCGCCTTCATATAAACGAACAGTCGATTCAGTCGCAATCTCCGCGCCGCGGATTAGAATTCCGCGGGATGTGATCTCTCATTGCAAATCAAATCTAATCAGACGTGAATAATACATAACACGAAGTGTGTCGCGTGTACGATCGCCGTTTATCGGCGGCTGTAAAACGGCAAAAAGGTAAATTCAGAAATATCGTGAGGGTAATGAATGACGAGCGACGCTCGGCGCCACTCGTAAAATACCGCCCGACCATTAACCCCGATAGATACGATAGGTAGTAACGATTTTAACGTGTTTCTGCCGACGTTTATATGTCGTTTGGGGAATAAAATCCTCTCCCTTCCCTCCCCCTTCCCCTCCTCTTTCTGCAAACTGGAAATTCCACTGGTAATCGAGCGTTTCCGTTTAAAGCGTGTATATGAACAAAACACAGTATGATACGTTAATACCCCTCTCCCGAAAATAAAGCGACAGATTTCGCTGCGGGCGGTAACAAATCGGATGCGAATCGACAGTATACTGATTTAACTGGCGAAACATCGCCACGCGTAATCGTTATTCCGGTGGGTATGGTATAAAATGGGAAACCGATCTCCCGAAATAGCCGCTGCAATTCCGTTTGCCGAATTCGAATGTTGACGCGAAGAGTGACACGATCAAGATGAGTCTCTCGACAATACTCGGGGTTTCCTGAATGGCCAGACGATACGCCGCGGTAATTCGTGAATTAGTTAACAGTTTGCTAATGCTAATCTTTGTACGTTGTATCAGCTCTCGATGCGACCGGGAGAGGCGGCTTCATCTTGTATGCGAATTCTATTATTGCACTAGTGCAACCGTTGGTACCAAGAGAGAAATACTAATCATGCGCATTAATCAACATCAGTGAATCACAAAGACCCGTGAATGCGCTCGAGGATTCATTTTGCATTCGTATACACACTGACGCCGGCGCCATTAAGTGCAGAACTCGTTCGTTGCTCTTTCCACGCTCCTCATCTAATCTAACTTTCAACAATTGATAATTGCGCGCACTTGTACTATATCAGCGGACTGAAAGACAAAACTTCGTACTCACGTGTATATTTATGTATGTAATCAGGACCATTGTAAATAGATTGTATACAAAGACGCGTTAACAAGGAGGGAGAGAAGGTGTCAAATTAAGTTAAAAAAAATTAATTCTTTATTCTTTCTAAATTCTTCAAAGTGAATCTTATTCCAAGAGAGTGAAATCTCACTCCAAAGAATTTAGAAAGTTCTTGTAACACTAATTGCATTGTACTCGCTTCTGTCTGATTTCATTTCTTCTAAGATGTAGTTATTGTACATAAATTTAAAGAAATCGTATCACAAAATCTGAAACTATTAGTCGGTTTGGATTATTTTTCGATGTTATTAAAATCTTTCAATATATACAGATCCATAACAAACCATTTTAACAGCAGAATACTGATCATGTAACATTTTCCCTAGAGCGAAAACGTGAAAAATGAAAAATTGTTCTATTAACTTCAATGGCAAAGTTTTTATTTTTTACATTTCCACTCTACATATAAGTTACAATATATCCTAGAACAAAAATTGCGCTCTTTGTAGAGGTTTTCAATAATAAATTATTTTGGAAAATAGCTTATTTAAAAAATTGATAAAATATTATGAATACTTTTTTTATATTCGATTGTGATTGGTCAATTCTTACAATTACAATTACTTAAACTATGCTTACGTAATTGTAGGTAATAATTGTGGAATGGTCTATATATATCAGCAGCGACTCTACTTGTAGATATCTATAGGTATATAAAATTGAATGTCTTTCACTGAAACGCGATCTCCACATTACGGAAGATGGAGAATAATTCAACCGCCAGTTGTAACCATCTCACGAATTCGTATTGAGAGTTCTGCCGCTTGCTTATTTGTTTCTATCTTATTTATTTAATTGTTATTAATCTTTAGAAATTAAAAGTATCTATTATAAGTCTATAATTTTTGAAAAATCTAAAATCTTTTTCTTAAGTAAGATTTGTTAATTAACTCAAGATTTATAATTCATTATTTTATTATGTTCCCTGCCTCAACATATAACACTGTTTCAGCCACTGTAATAGCTTTCCTATAAAAAATTAAAGCAGATTTCAGATGCACCATTTTATTTCTTCATCACAAAAACATCACAGATGTTTTTCACAAAATAATGTCACTTTTTTGTAAAATTACTAACTTAATTTTGAGAAATGTGAACAACATCTCTGTACATCAATACTCGTCTTGTTTCAGGCATGACTTGCAACAGCATGACGCAGCTGGTGAGCGAAGGTACAACGCCTTTGTTTGGCACCCACGAGGCTCTATTGGCGGAGATTCAGCGTCTCCGCGAGCGCCTGAAATGCCTGGAGACTGAGAACGCAGCGATGAGCGTCAAACTGAACCAGCAACAGTGGGAGGTCGAACATCGGTTGGCCGAAATCGAGATGCAGATCTGCGGGGCAAGCTCGACCTCGAGCGTCGAGGACAACAATGAGAGAAATCGGGAGAGCATTATTTAACGAGAAACAATGCCGCGAGAGCGCGGCAAAACCAAGATCGAACGGATACGCCACTACCTTGTCGGAACCGCTGATACTAGGTACTTAACTTATTACTATATATTTTTAATTATAATGTATCAGGAGCATAAAAGTCAGTAAATATTTTATACGTTATTACTACAGAATTCGAATCTATAACACGTTATAACGTTATTATTGTAGACTGCAAATCTATTTACGCATAAAACGTGACCTATTATCATATTGATTTAACCACAAAGCTTTTGTTTTTATATTACAGTTTTATTTCTTTTATATTGCATTATTACAGTTATTACAGGAACAATATTGTCGTTTGCGTTATTTTATCTTTTCCTTTCTTCTTTATATATATATATTCACAAGGAGATATAGAAATATCCCCTTTCAATTTTGATAAGCGTTTAATATTTGTAGTCTCGATCAAAATAAAAGACACGTATTTTTTTTATATATGTCCATACGCATTTTTAGGGGCTGAAACATCCAATTCTTTTCAGAGCGAATATTATCGATGCCGTGAGATTTTTTAAAATAAAAGTTGAATATGATTTCAAGAATACTTTTTATAATAGGAAAAAAATTTCATAATAAAAAAATTTTTGTTTATAAAAAATATTTTTTAATTTTCAACTATTGTTAGAAAGAGAGTTCTTTTAAGGCCATTCGACTAAAAATTTTGTTTTATTTTTTATAATTTTGATGATATTTCCATTGAAAAAAAAAAAAACTGATTTTCTCCAAAGGAATATTTCATCCCCTAAATGTAGAAAAAAATACCTTATTTTGATCTAAATTACACACATTAAAATCTCATCAAAATTGAAAGAGAATGCTTTTTTGTGTTGTCAGTCGTAAAATCAAACTTTGCAATATAGTAATTATTGTTATTAATCAATCTTGTTTTTATACGATAGGTACGGCGATCAGTCGGAGTTGGACGACGCGAGGGTCCTCAGTGACACGAAGTCGATCGGTAGCTTAAGCCAGCATCTTTTCGAGAGCGATGAAGACGAGCGTTACTATGGTACCTGCAACGGTTACGTCTCGCAACCCGGCAGCAAATCGAATCTGCTGCTGTGTAGCGAGTGCGATCAGAAAACGCACACCTGCACCTATCGACCGCAAACACCTGACTCACATGCCGGCAAATACGTGGAAGAACGTATAGATGATCGGCACCAGGAACCAGGAACCTCTCGTGCCTACAGAAGCCCGGTGAAGCTGTCCTCTCCACGCTCGTACCATACGGATCAGGATCGCGTGACGCAGACGTCGCCGCGATCGTACCATGATCTGGAGCAAGCGGTGCCGATAACGTCACCTCGATCCTACCGGACACAGGAGCCACAGCGACGTGGATGGACCGCCAGGGATACGGACGATCGAGGTGACGTCGACAGAGGCGAGTACCTCGACCAGTTCTGGTCCGAGGATTGAACAAGTTCGTTCGCTTTGCTTTATTAATTTGAATGGCCTCGGTGTTCTCCGATAATCCGATGTCTTCCCATCATCTGGTATACACTGATATTTTCGGTCTTCGCACTTACATTCTAATCTAGAACCTTTATTCTTCCTTAGCAAAAAAAAATTCAGTATGTAAAATTCCTTTTTTAACTCTTAGTATATGCTAGTTTCTATCAATGTAGCTTAACTTTAATATTAGTTTAACTTCATCTTTTTTTAATTTTTAGAACTTCTAAAAAGATGAAGAGTTAGTTGAACCGAAATTAGAATTAAACTACATTTTAGTAGAAATGTGGGCAATAATTTTTCCTTTATTACACGCAACAAAATAATTCGTGTGTCAGAAATTCCTTTTTCAGTACTTTAACAAACATGCAAAAATTATTAAGTGATTTTTACATATACATTAACATCTTTGGAAAGTATTTATAAAAACGTGTATAGATATTTAAGAAAAATAATATATAAATGTTGTAACTAATTATCAGAAGCGCCTATTTTCTTGAAGAAAAAAAAAGCAGGACATAAATAATGAAAGTCCAAAAGTGTGTACTAAAGGTTAATTTAATCCTTTTTTATTATTATGTAAACTGCAAATCCTTATGTGAAATCCTTAAATTTTAATCCTGTTACGAGAATGGATGTTATTGCTTAACGTAGATAGCAAATGCTCGCAAAACAACTTTAGCGGATTAGAAAAGTATCTCTACTCTTCTCTCGTATTTTTATGTAAAAAAAAAAGAACACACAGTATCTTTCTATTCTATTTTTCGCACGCACACCGCCTATTCCTTCCGCTGATTTCGCTGCTACTTGCATCCGCATTTCTCGCTGACGCTTCGCGCAATCTCCGATGCGACTGCTGTCGGGGATTGTTTCTCAGAACGATCAGGCGATAATCCTAGATCGTGCGTGACAACTTATCGAGCTAATCCGTCGATCTGCTCACAGACCGCGAAAGCCCGATCTGCGAGCTCTGCCGAGGTAACGGCTACGTCGTCGTGCACTGCGAGCACTGCGACTTCTCCAGCGACGGCGACCTGATCTGCTTCCGCTGTCAGAGCGACGAGGGCTCATCCAACGGTCAAGTATGCCCGCGTTGCGAGCGGGAGGCTGGAGTCACGTCGAGCACTGGCAGATCCGGCTCCAGCGATGAGGGTAACGGCAAGTACCCCGTGGACGCTGTGGTGAAGATCCAAGTGAACGATCGGACGATCGACGTTGACTCCGACGAGACTCCCGAGAGTGAGAGCTCGGGCAATTATCATCCCCAGAGGGGTGCGATGGATCGACTCGACACCATCGTCGAGACGAAGGGCGACACTGCCAGCGAGAACGACGAGGAAAACGGCGGCGGCACGAAGCTCAACGGTACCACTAGCGCGAGATATCTCAATTATATGATCGTGCTGTTCCTGTAAATAGAAGACGACATTGAAATAGATGCGGCCGGATCCGCGGTCCGCGGCTTTGCTTGGCGCGAAATCGTACACAGGGTGGTCGTAAATTGTTGGATCGTTGAAGCGGCAATTTTCTCAATTAACTGATACCATCGTAATCTCACGGAAATTATTTCAATCGTAACTATTAACCGAGCAAAAATGATTTTACCCGAAAAATTTTGACGATTTCTTATTCTAATTTTCTAATTTTCTAATTTTCTAATTTCACTTTAACTTTGAGACTAAACACAGAGACTTTGTGACGTTACGTCCACAATGTGTCGCGATCGATCCACAAAATTAGTTTGCTGAAGCGATGGCGAACTCCAAATCATTTACGAACCGATGACACTAATATCAGAGGGCCGCGGCTCGAGCCGCACTGTAAATAAACTGCCACTGGATATAATTGATCCGTACAATATAGAACCGTATAGATTAATTAATAGATAGCTCGTATTAGTTAAGATGCAGATCAAGCGAGGCGAAAAGAAGGGAAGAGAATGTGTGCGTGTGTGTATCACGTTCAATGCGCGCAGTATTACCGTGAGCTGAGATCCGTGATGCAACGGTCGACACGTTTCGACACGCGATTCTTGGAGCGGGTATGTGCAAAGATTATAATTACTCAGTTGCAGATTAGGGCTTATCTGGTCGCCAGCGACGGCGATGCGTCAATTTGGATCAATTAAATATATTTATACGCCTTACAGTAATGTCGAGTCTAAGTAGCTTTAAATCATAGACACGAGTGGGCAAAAGTAGAACAGAATTAGGGCACTGCTCGTTTATTGTTATTAGTAATCGATCGAGAATAATTTTGACATTGCTCGTTTTTCTCATCAATGAGCTTTATATATGTATATATATTTTTTTTCGATATTTTAAGATTTGATGATTTACAGAAATGATTATTATTTTAAAGTAATTTAAAAAGGGGCGAATAGGCGATATTGATCACAAGTAATTACGATTCTTGCACAACTCTCTACTAACTCATGTTCGGGACCAACTAAAGCCATCACCTACATCACTGCTTCCGACTTTCGCTTCCACCTGTGATCATCGTTTGTTCGTTCGGTCAAAAAAGGAGTTTAGAAAAAACTCTTAATCTTTCATTCCCGACGAAAATCGGCGACATCGTTATCTTCATAATACCGAGACACTCGAACCGAACACTTCATTCTCCCACAGCGAAGAAGGCAAGATAGAGGGACGCGATACACGAGCGCGCGAATTCACCGAATCTTATGAAAAAAGAGGAAAATAAGAGAGAAGAGACCATTTCGTTTTCCTTCCAGGTTTATAACACGTGGCAGCGATTTTTTTTAACATTTATAAATTATGGAGTAGAGTCCTTAGACGTGTATGTTTTTTAACGTTCATCTTCCAATTCCATACTCCGACGTATCTGAAATTTCCGGCATGTCGAAAAATGAATCAAATTTATTAGAGTCATATAGATGAAAATGAAGAAGAGAAATGAAAGAAGAGAAAAAAATCGATTTTCCTTCTTTCTTTTACTTTTTTGTCGATTCGAAGAATAATGAAGAAGGTAATTCGAACGATCGCAAAATTAAGCTGAGTGAATGGACGCATTATAAAAAACGACTGATTGAGACTGGTATAATTCCGAGTAATGTACTTATTGTCGATTTCACGAGTAAGCAGATCCTGCTTGTTCGTCCTTTTAGTTATCGAAATTTGAAATAATGCAAATTAAAACGAAAAAAATTAAAAATCTTATGAAAAAGACATTAGAAATGCATAATTTAATTAGAAAGATTCAAACATTTTTTACAATATCGATAACTCGTTAATTATATCGAAATCATATCAGTGTCAATCTTTGAACTCGGGAGCGATCAATCCGAGGAGGTAGAAGAGCAACATAAATCTCGCGGACTGGGTTCATGTCATCTGTATGATATTCACCGAATAATGATTACCACGTAAGACATTATCCTTAGGAAGTATCAGTACCCGATAAGCTAATCCCGCCGTGCTGCGAAGTCGCGTAACCCGAAAAAAAGTGTAGAAAGAAACGAAGATAGCAGGGAAGAAAAAAAGGAAACATCACGACCGATAGATCAGTTTGGAAAACACATAGCGATTAAGTGCTCTTACTACGGAAAAAAAAAAAAAAAAAACGAAAGCTTTGAGAAGATTACAGGCGTGCGTCCCACGCGATCTCGTCCGCTCGAGTTACGGCGCTCTCCGCGGCCGATGGGGAACATCACTCTACTGCCACATTGATTTAGAACACCTCTGTAAATTTATTAGGGGAATTTGTAACACGTTAGGGCGACACTTCGATAAACCGTTGAGATTATATTTATTCCTGTACGCGCGATTCCGAGGTAGACGAGATACTCGAATTTCCCCGCCTCCGTCTCCGAGAACAATTGGACTGAGAAGAGTCTGGAGATAAATGATTCACGCAAGACGCTCGGTATCGAGATAAAGTGCATTCGATGATCGAAAGTACATCAGAAAGAAGTATCCAACTTTCACGGTTTAAATTATTTTTAGCAAATTTCCTTGGAAACACATTGCAACTTTGTTATGCATCATTACATTGCAACATTGTTATAAAAAGTGAGAAGTTTTAATGATAAACGTTATTTTAAGAAAAAACATTGCATGTTTTTTCATATTCTTTAAGATTCTAAATATATATAGTTTAATGTAATGTACAACATAGTTGTAATGTACAATGATTAAATTGTTATGATTATTAATTATAATAAGCATATATTATAATCATATATCGATTCAAAATTAAATTATGTAAGGTATCACAATGTCGAATCCAACTTGATATAGAACTGCAAAGAATTAAAC
>Ga0157363_1005856_pt1 | contig 11522 bp, 9 predicted proteins | sample AttsexASBM1_FD_111477 | JGI IMG/M metagenome (GOLD analysis project Ga0157363, IMG submission 111477) | Fungus gardens microbial communities from leaf cutter ant in Ribeirão Preto, State of São Paulo, Brazil - Atta sexdens ASBM1 | ecosystem: Host-associated > Fungi > Mycelium > Unclassified ...
AAAAGGGCCGCAGACGATCCATCTGTTCATCCGTCAGCCAAAACAGGTCGCTCATTGCCAGTCTCCTCGCAGAGCCTGAATCAGATTTCCACAATCAAATCAATGGGTCCTGAGCCTAAACCCCGTCACCGTTTTTTAACGATACAGATTCAGGTTCCCTTAACCATTCGAGGCCTATCGTGAAGGGGCAAAACTGCACCGACGGAGAATGTCTCGATGTCCATATCAATCAATACAAATACAGCCGCCATGTCGGCTCTTCAGGTCCTGAACCAGACGACGGACCAGCTGAGCAAGACGCAGAACGCCGTCTCCACAGGCAAGAGCGTCAGCTCCGCCTCTGACAGCCCGGCCATTTACGCCATTTCCCAGACGATGAATTCCCAGATCTCGGCCCTGTCCGGCGTCTCCACGGGTCTTCAGTTCGCTGGTCAGGTGCTCAGCACGGCCTCTTCTCAGGCAAGCTCCATCTCCACCGTTCTGAGCAGCATGTCCGAAACGGTCACGAACGCTGCCAATAACGGCGAAGACCAGGACACGCTGAACTCCCAGCTGAGCAGCTACCTGTCCCAGATCGACGTTGCTACGTCCAACTCGACCTTCCAGGGCGTGAACCTGCTGTCCGGCTCCACGAGCAACAGCGTGAAGTACACGTCGATTTCCGCTGCACAGGACATCAACGGCAACCTGTTTACTCTGAACGGTTCTGATGCCACGTCCACGGGCCTGGGTCTGCAGGGCCTGAGCACCGACATGAAGGGCGTCACGATCTCGACGAGTGGCATCACCGCGCTGACTGGTACGGGTGCAACCGCCACGACGCTGACTCTGAAAAACCTGTCGTCTGCCGACAGCGCAAATGCAACGGCGTCAAACCCTGCCATCACAACGTCTTTCGTGCTGGACTCCAAGCCCGGCGATGCCACGAATGGTGCCGCAACATCTGTTGGCAGTGCCATCGCAGCAGGCCTGACGGATAACACCACTTCTGTGACGGTTGGCGCTGGTGGTGCCCTGACCATTGATGGTGCAACGTCCAAGACGGCCTCGGATGGTACCACGACCTATTCGCTGACCAACGGTGACACCATCACTGCCAAGGCAGACGCCAGCGGCAACATGACCTACAACGTCGCCAAGGTCGGTGATCTGGATGCCAACGGCAATGCCAAGGCGCTGACGCAGGTTGTAGATGTTGATGCCTCCGGTGCGTCTTCCACCACCACGAAGAACGATCAGCTCTCCACGCTGGTAACCGCTCTTGGCAACGCTGGTTACGGCGCCCAGATGGCCAATGACGGCACCCTGACAATTGCAGGTGGCAATCTTGATGCCGCAGATGCAACAGATGCCACGACGCCATCTGTCAGCCTGACCAACGCCACAGGTACATCCACTGTTGCCACGACCTCCGGTACGGACGTTGTTCAGCTGGCTGTGACCGGCGCCATCAACAAGATGAGCCGCATTTCTTCCAGCATCGGTGTGGCCTCCAACACCGTTACGCAGCTTCAGACGTCCAACAGCACCCTGTCTGACGCCCTGACGACCGGCGTTGGCGCTCTGACGGACGCCGATCTCGCAGCGGAAAGCGCAAAGCTGACCTCCCTGCAGACGAAGCAGCAACTGGCCATCCAGTCGCTGTCGATTGCGAACTCGCAGTCTTCCAACATCATGTCGCTCTTCCGCGGCTAATGATGGTGGGGCACCGGTTTTTCCGGTGCCCTTCTCCGGACAGCTTCAGACGTTTTCCGAACTCGTTCAATTTTCCACGTACCGGAAGCCTTCTGAAACCGTCCTTTTGAAAAGGAGCCTCTTTTCGTGACCTACGGCATGTCACAATACCAAAACCAGTCCGGCACCTATCTTCCTCCCCGGGAAGTGGAAGCCATGGCGTTCAGACACGTCAACGATCTGCTTTCAAAGGCGAAGACACACTCTGATCGTCAATCAGCCCTGTCTGCGAATCTCAAGCTCTGGGGAATTTTGTTGCAAGGCGTACAACGCGTTGATTGCCCGCTGGATGAGATTTTGCGCAACGACCTGACAACCGTTGGTACCTGGTCCATGCGCTACGCTAATGTGGCCCTGAATTCGGATACATCCCTTAAGGCCCTGATCGATATCAACGAAGACATGATTGAGGGTTTATCGGCATCCGCGCCGGTAACAACGGCTCCTTACGCTCCTTCTACCACGCCGGGCGAAGCACGTATGGCCGTACAAATGGTTGGCTGAACACGTCAGTCGCTTCTGCAGAGAAAACCCCCTCCACCATCAGGCGAGGGGGTTTTTCTTTATCGCGACCCTGACGCGACTACCGCATCAGGGATAAGCAGCCTTCACTTCCGGTTATCGGTCCGGTCGATATCTGGAATGACGTGATCCGGGTCGAGCGTTACAGCCTTCACCGCGCCATGCGGCTCAAACGTAACCTTCAGGTCGCTGGTCTGCCGCCATGCTTCTGTTGGAATACGACGGTCCAACACTGTTCCGTCCTGATATTCAACGCGCAGAATTACGGGGAGAGGCAAGGTTCCATAGTTCAAAACCTGAACAGACACAGGATCATTTCCAGTCTGCTCGACCGATCCCACAGCATAATCCGGGGCTGCATTGGTGAAATACCACCCACGCCAGAACCAGGAGAGATCTTCACCAGCTTCACTGCTCATCAGACGGAAGAAATCGGATGGTGATGGATGATGATAAGCCCAGACGGCAATATACCGGCGAAAGGCCGCATCGAAGCGCACTGGCCCCAAAATCTGCTCGCGCAACAGTTTCAGACCATATGCGCCTTTGAAATACGTCACGCTGTGGCGGTATTTCTCGGAAATTTCATCAGCACCCGTCATCAGGTTGGGTGCTCCCGGATCCGTCAGGACAGGAACAATATCCTGCGCCGGATTGCCGGTTTTCGGAGCGAACTCCGGATCACGCTTGGGTGCAAACTCGCCATTATGGAAATGGTCGGAGGCATAGGCATCAATGAAAGTATTGAAGCCCTCATCCATGAACGGATTCCGGCGCTCGTCAGAGCCGACAATCATTGGAAACCAGTCATGACCCAGCTCGTGCGTCGTAATCCAGAAGAGCTGCGGATCACGGTCGCTCATGCCATCAAACACGATGCCCGGATATTCCATGCCTGCGCCATGACCGCCGAGGTTAATGGCGTTCGGCCAAGGATATTCATACCACTGCGACGAAAAGTACTCGATGGCGTGCTTCACATATTCCGTCGAACGATCCCAACCATGCGGACCAATGCCTTCACGCGGATAGACGGACATCGCAAGACGCGGCACTGCACGATAGTTCGTCCAGGGCACGACGGGCGGGAGGTTGATGCGGGCTGCATCCCACAGAAATGCTGGAGAGGCCGTAAATGCCACGTCACGGCTGTTGCGCATGACGTAATGCCAGGTCACCTCGCCAGACTGCTTCAGATGGCTCTTCGGGTCCGTAACGTCATCAATCGTGCGGATCATGACGCGGCTGTCGCTCTGGGCAGCCTGAGCCAGACGAGAGCGTTCGGTAGGTGTCAGCGTCTGCTCAGGGTTCAGCAGAGCGCCCGATCCGACCAGCGTAAAGTTCCATGGCACCGTGACCGAGTAATCGAAGCTGCCATATTCCAGATAGAATTCCTGCCCCAGATACGGCAGCGTGTTCCATCCTGCGCGATCATCATAAACGCTCAGGCGCGGATACCACTGGGCGATTTCATAGATTTCGCCTTCGCGGGACGGCGTGACAGCCGTACGGCCACCCCATTCGCCGGGGATGGTATAGTGCCAATCCACCTTGACGAACGCAACGCCGTGAGAGTCCAGTGTCCGGGGTAGACGAAGCTGCATCCGGGTGTCAGAAACCAGCGGCGTCACGTCAACTTCACGTCCACCCTGCACGATGGAAACATGCTCGATTTCCATCCCGGACGTATGGCTTCCAGACGAAAACCTTCCCAAGAACGAACCGCGGGAGTCCTGGCGGTAAATGTTCTGGTCAAGCTGAACCCACAGAACGTCCAGAGCTTCGGGGCTGTTGTTTGTATAGGTGATGGTTTCCGAACCATGCAGGACATGGGCCTGCGTATCGATCCGGGATCGAATCGTATAGTCCGTGCGATTTTGCCAGTATTGCGGACCCGGCAGACCCGAACCCGACCGATAGACATTCGGAGCATCCGGCAAGGTTAGCGGAGCAAAGACAGGCGCTGGATCAGAGAGGGTTTTAGCGGAAAGAGCGGCTGGAACCAGCACGCCTCCCAAAAGCGGCAAGAGGAAAAGGCGTGCGTGCATCCGGGCTATGATCTCCGCTCTCGTTAGTTCTTACCCCGTTATAATATCACTCAGTCCACCCAGATAGGACGCAAGATCAACTTTCAGGGGCATCAGGTAGGTATTGTCATTCTTTTCGCGCACCAGCGTCAGCATCTGGCGGGCGAGACGAATATTACCGTCCAGCGTGTCATCATAGTCTTTCGGGAACACCACATGGTTAACGCGCTCCCAATATCGGCGGGACCGTTCGCCCAGAACGGGTGAAATCCCCCAGAACACCGTGTCATCGCGCAGCCAGTCCATGGACAACTGAAGCATATGCAGATCAAACAGGGGCTGCGTGAAGAACCCGCAGGCGCCGGCGTCTTTCTTGCGCGCAACGTCTTCCAATTCCTGCCACGGCGCACGCCGATAGGGATCGAAGACCGCATAGACATCCAGATGCGGCGCTTCCCGCCGATAGCGCTCGATAATCTGTGCAGATGTGTTCGGGTAAGCTACCCGATCACTGCCAGCAGGGAGCGGATCACCCGCGACGACGAGGACTGCTTTCAGTTCCGGCCGGTCAGCACCCGGCAGTGGCGCATTGGGCGCAATGTCGATAGCGCGGATATGCGGGATAACAGTCAGGCCAGACGCCCGATTAACGCGCGCCGCAGCCTCGTCACTGCGCAGATCAAACCGGAGCAGGTCCGGAATATTCAGCAGATCAACTGACGGCAGCACCTTGCGGACCACCGAAACATCTTCAAACAACGCCTCTTCCGAGCGTGGAACAAGTTCAACGGAAACGCGCATCAGAGAAGCTCGTCCTTCCCCAGCCCCTGTGTGGCGCGGGCTGCCTGAAGCGTGTTGTGCAGCAGGCAGGCAATGGTCATTGGGCCGACACCGCCCGGAACAGGCGTAATATGACCAGCGACGGGAAGCGCCTCTTCAAACGCGACGTCTCCCACAAGGCGCGTTTTGCCTTCGGGGGTCGGAATACGGGTGATACCAACGTCAATCACCGTAGCACCCGGCTTGATCCAGTCTCCGCGGACAAGGCCGTGCTTGCCTGTTGCAACGACGAGAATATCCGCTTCACGGGCCAGTTCACGCGTATTGCGCGTATGAATATGGGCGATCGAGACCGTGCAGTTCTCTTTCAGGAGAAGCTGCGCCATGGGCTTGCCCACCAGGCTGGACGCCCCGATGACAACTGCATTTTTGCCCGTCATGTCCTTGTGTACGGACTGAAGCAGCATCAGGCAGCCAAGTGGCGTGCAGGGAACGATACCCTCAATGCCCAGCGACAGACGACCCGCATTCACTTCCCCAAGACCGTCCACATCCTTGTGAGGAGCAATGGCATTCGTCACCACGACCGGATCGATCTGCGGCGGCAACGGAAGCTGCACGAGGATGCCATGGATCTGCGGGTTGGCATTCAACTGCGCCACCAGCTCAAGCAACTCCCCCTGCGATGTGCTCTGCGGAAGCATGTGCATGAAGGACCGCATTCCGGCGCGATGCGTCTGGATGGCCTTGTTCTTCACATAGACTTCGGAAGCCGGATCGTTTCCGACCAGAACGACAGCAAGGCCCGGCAGGGTGTTTCCCTGCTCGATGAAGCTGGACACTTCTCGGCCGACACGATCTGTCAGGGACCGGGCAATGCCTTTGCCATCAATGAGTTTGCCGGCCAGTTCAGGGGGAAACGTGCTCATGGGCTCTCCGGATGACAACAGGCTGCGGTTTCAGTTACGCTTCACGCCAGCCCGCGTTGTGCGCAGGAAAAAGGATGGTTTCGTGTCCGAGGAAATACGCAAGAACTTCGCCAGTGACAATGTCACACCGATCTGCCCTGAAGTCATGGCCGCCCTGCTGGCCGCCAATGAAGGCAGTGTCGGGTCCTATGGAGAAGACGATCTGACCCGCTCCCTGAACGAACGGTTCGGGGAGGTTTTCGAAACCGAGGTTGCTGTTTTCCCGATCGCCACAGGAACAGCCGCTAACAGTGTGGCCCTGTCAGCACTCGTTTCGCCTTATGGCGCCGTCCTGTGTGATGAGAGCGCGCATATCAACATGGACGAAGGCGGGGCTCCCGAATTCTACATGCACGGGGCCAAACTGATCTGCATTCCCTCTGCGGACGGAAAGGTTGACCCTGTGACGGTCCCTCCCGTTCTGAGAAGCAATGCGGAAAGCGGCATTCTGAGCCCCGTCATTCAGGCTTTGTCCCTGACGCAGGCCAATGAATGGGGCACCGTTTACAGCACGGGCACTCTGACTGAACTGTCCCGCATCGCGCATGACCATGATCTCGCCGTGCATCTGGATGGGGCCCGCCTGGGCAATGCCCTCGCCCATCTGGGCTGCACCCCGGCGGAAGGAACATGGAAAGCGGGCGTGGACGTTCTCAGTTTCGGGGGCACCAAAGCAGGCGCCATGGCGGCCGAAGCCGTGGTGTTCTTCCTGAATGAACGCACACGACCGCTGGTGAAGGATTTCCTGAGACGCATCAAACGCAGTGGAAACCTGTGGTCCAAGCATCGCTTCCTGAGTGCCCAGCTTCTGGCGCTTCTGCAAAACGATGTCTGGCTGAAGAACGCGACGCATGCCAACGATATGGCACAACGGCTCGTAGACGGGCTTCGCCGTCATGCCGCGGCCCAGATGCCCTATGAACGACAGAGCAACGAGGTTTTCGTCATTCTACCAGACCTTCTTCTGAAGGATCTGGAAGAAGCAGGATACGGTTTTTATCGCTGGCCAACACCGGAAGGCGTTCCCGGCACGCTGATCCGTCTGGTAACCAGCTATTACACACGCCCCGAAGATGTAGACGCGCTTCTGGCCGAAATCGCTGCCTGAGCAGAATGGTTGATCCGGTCAAACCCCGGATCAACCCTTTCAATCAGTTGCCAGCCTTGAGAGATGCATCAATCTCCAACGCCAGACGCGCCATCTTCAAGGCCCCTTCCCGGCTCCCCGCTCCGCAGATGAAACGGGCCGGGTGAGCGAAAACTGCGTCGGGCACGCCGGAAATCTCGGCCAGCGCTTTCTTCTCGAGACCACCCCAAGCTTCCGGCAGGGAAACACGCTGCCCAAAGTCGCCGCGCACAGGCGGAATGGCCTTCACATTCCACTGTTCCGGACCGGCTGGTGACACGACGTACACGACCGGAAGATCACGCTCGAAAATAACCTTTTCCGTCGGCATTCCCGTTTCCATAAGCAGAATGCGCTTGTCTTCCGCAGCTTCGTAAGCTTCCACGACACGATTGGCAGCCTTCAGGCTGGCGCGAACGCGGTCCACCATGTTGACCAGATGCGCCGCAACAGCCGTTGCAGCGTTCGCAAAGCCCAGCGATTCCTGCTTTTTGGCTTCTTCCGCACCATACAGCTCGGCCGTATCCCAAGGCGGGCTACAGGCTGACACAATATCGGCCAGAGACAGCTTGCCCATCTTGGCAACGCCATTGTCGTCCTGATCCACCGGGATGATCAGGGACTTGTCGAGGGACTGCCAGATGGCAGTCAGGGTTGCCTCATCCACCGGGGTTTTGACGATATTGCGGACAGCAGCGAGCCCGTAGTCCTTCCACAGCAGACCAGCAGCGCTATACGGTGTTCCGTCTTCACGCAGGGGCTTGTCTTTCATGTGGTGATCGTAGCGGCCCTTGGTCGGGTCAAAAACGCCGCCCACGTCAAAGACAATATCCGCCTCTGCAATACGGTCTGGCGAACGGGTCCGCACAAAGGTCAGACGGTCCGTGCCCGGCTCCCTGAGAACACGTCCACGCAGATCGCCTTCTGGTGCCAGAGCATAATGCAGGATGGCGTAGCCCAGCGTTTCATCGGCATGGAAATTGCCGGAATGGGTGAGCGCCTTGACGGCTCGGGTATTGTTTTCGAGCCCGATAGGAGTGTGTTCTGACATCTGGAAGACCTGCTGACAGCGAAGGGGAGTTTCTGATTGTGCCCCCTCATGCCGCAGGGACTACGGCCAGACAACACGCTTCCTCAGGAAAATGCAGCCACTTTCTCTTTCTGCCGCCCCTTTATGACCCTCAGTCAGAGCAACGAAAGCAGGTTTGGTGGCATCACGCGCAGCCATGCAGGATTAGCGCGTAACTGCCGGAATTCATGCTATGAGCTGCCGGATGGAAACCGCATCCCCTACCCCGCTCGCCGTCCTTGTCGGCATCCAGACTCCAGACGTCGATGACATCGCCCATGAGGCAAGCCTTGAGGAGTTGGGGCGGCTGGTCAAAACCCTTGGCTACGAGGTTGTCGGCTCTGTGTCGCAGAAGCGAGAAGGCACAGGCGCGGCCTCCCTTCTGGGCGCTGGCAAGCTGGAAGAACTGGCTGACATCACGGGTGGTCGGGGGATCATCACGCCCATCGTCAAAACGCCGATGACGAAAGCGCGGAAACGGTTTGAAGGTGCGGCAAGTTCTCATGAAGACGCTGAGGAAGAAACGGACGATCTCCGTCGCCCTGAGTTCGTCATCGTCGATCATGAGCTGACCCCCAGCCAGATCCGCAATCTGGAGCGGGCGACCGGCGCGCAGGTGCTGGATCGAACGGGCGTTATCGTTGAGATTTTCCATCGTCACGCCAACACACGGGAAGCAAAGCTTCAGGTCGAAATGGCACGCCTGCGTTATGTCGCGCCCCGCCTGCGGGAGTCGTCGAATGGCGGAGGCAGACAGCAGGGGCCTGGCGCAGGTGAGAGCAACCTTTCCCTGGATCGCCGCAAGATCCGGGACCGGCTGGCCGAACTCAAAACCCAGCTTGAGGCCGTTCAGCGGGACAGTGATCATCGGCGTTCTGCCAGAAAAGACCAGCTTCGCGTGGCGCTGGTTGGCTACACCAATGCTGGCAAGTCCTCACTGATGCGGGCTCTGACAGGCAGCCAGGTTCTCGTGCAGGACAAGCTGTTTGCCACCCTCGATACGACTGTTCGAACACTCCAGCCGGAAACACGGCCCCGTATTCTGGTGTCGGACACGGTGGGCTTCATCAAGCAACTCCCCCACGATCTGGTTGCATCCTTCCGCTCCACGCTGTCCGAAGCGCTGGAAGCATCCCTGCTGCTTTTCGTCGTGGATGCGTCGGACCCGACATACGAAGCGCAGCTTGAGGTCAGCCGCAGTGTTCTGCACGAAATCGGTGCGGATGTTGTCCCGTCCCGGCTGATTCTGAACAAAATGGATCGCGTTGATGATGCCAGGCGTGCCGAGCTTCTGGAAAAGCACCCGGATGCCATTCCGCTGTCCGCGCATCGCCCGGAAGATGTGAGTGCTCTGCGGGAGACGCTGATCGCGTTCTTCGAGGCCGACATGGTGGAAGACGTTCTGGTGCTGCCCTACGCAAAACAGGGCATGATTGGCGAGATCTATGAAAGCGCCCGTGTCCTGTCAGAAGATCATGACGAAACAGGCCGGGTTCTAACGGTTCGCGGTCTTCCCGGCGCTATTGCACGCTTGAAGCGCAGTCTCGCCGGTTAAAACGCCATAAAAAAGCCCGTCATTCATATTCGATGAATGACGGGCCTGCCTGCTTTTCAGCAGAAATGCTTCAGCGTTACGATGCGAAAACCTTGGAAATCGCGGCCTGCGCCTCGTCCTGAATGGCCTTCAGGTGCTCTGGGCTTTTGAAGCTCTCGGCATAGATCTTGTAGACGTCTTCCGTACCGGACGGACGGGCTGCGAACCAGCCATTTTCCGTCACAACCTTCAGACCGCCGATCGCCGCGCCATTGCCCGGTGCCTTCGTCAGTTTGGCAATGATCTTGTCACCCGCGAGTTCTTCAAGCGGGAACTGCTCAGGCGCCAGCTTGCTGAGCTTGGCCTTCTGCTCCGGGTTCGCCGCCGCATCGATACGCGCATAATATGGCGTTCCGAGACGGGCGATGATCTCATGGTAATGCTGGCTCGGGTTCTTTCCCGTCTTGGCGGTGATTTCCGCAGCAAGAAGGCCGAGAATGAGGCCGTCCTTGTCGGTCGTCCAGACAGAACCATCACGACGCAGGAAGGTCGCGCCTGCGCTTTCCTCGCCACCAAAGCCCAGCGAGCCATCCATCAGGCCCGGCACGAACCATTTCAGGCCAACCGGCACTTCGACCAGCTTGCGGCCCATATCTGCGACAACGCGATCAATCAGACCACTGCTCACCAGCGTCTTGCCGACGCCAAGGTCAGGCTTCCATTCGGGGCGGTTCTGGAACAGGTACGAAACCGCCACGGCCAGATAATGATTCGGGTTCATCAGGCCATCCGGCATGGCAACGATGCCGTGACGGTCTGCGTCCGTGTCATTGGCGAACGCGACGTCGAAATCCTCGCCCATCTTGATGAGACGTGCCATGGCGTAGGGCGAGGAGCAGTCCATACGGATCTGGCCGTCCCAGTCTGCCGTCATGAAAGCGAACTGCGGATCCACGACGTCGCTAACGATCGTGGCGTTCAGGCCGTACTTCTCAACGATGGGCTTCCAGTAACCGACCGCAGCGCCACCCAGCGGATCAATACCAATCTTCACGCCCGCATCACGAATGGCCGCCATGTCGATGACGTTTTCCAGATCGGCCACATACGGCGTGACGTAATCATAGCGCTTGATGGACGGGGCGTTCTTGGCCTCGTCGTAAGGCAGGCGCTTTACGTCTTTCAGGCCATCCGCCAGTAGCTCATTCGCCATGTCCTGAATGGCTTTCGTCACGGCTGTATCTGCCGGACCACCATTTGTCGGATTGTACTTGAAGCCACCGTCCGTCGGCGGGTTATGGGACGGCGTGACAACCACACCATCGGCCAGACCCGTCGTGCGACCCTTGTTGTAAGTCAGAATAGCGTGGGAAATGACAGGCGTTGGTGTGTAGCCATCGTTCTGGTCGATGCGGACATCAATGCCATGCGCAGCAAAGACTTCAATTGCGGAACGCTGTGCAGGTGCTGACAGGGCGTGCGAGTCAATACCGATAAAGAGCGGACCATCAATCCCTTCCGCCTTGCGATAACGGCAGATGGCTTCGCAGATGGCGAGGATATGTCCTTCATTGAAGCTCGTATGGAACGATGAGCCACGATGGCCTGAAGTCCCGAACGACACACGCTGCGTCGGGACGGAGACGTCCGGCTTGCGATCGTAATAGGCGGCTACCAGAGCCGGTATGTCCGTCAGTTGTGACTGATCGAGCGTTTTCCCGGCGAGTGGGCTGATATTGGCCATTGATCCAAAAATCCTTAG
>Ga0157363_1005857_pt1 | contig 11522 bp, 11 predicted proteins | sample AttsexASBM1_FD_111477 | JGI IMG/M metagenome (GOLD analysis project Ga0157363, IMG submission 111477) | Fungus gardens microbial communities from leaf cutter ant in Ribeirão Preto, State of São Paulo, Brazil - Atta sexdens ASBM1 | ecosystem: Host-associated > Fungi > Mycelium > Unclassified ...
CGGGGCGCGAAAATATCCAGCTCTTCGCCTGCCGTATGGGGATGGGACGGGTCGCGACACAGGAGCTGGAGAAGGATGTGGAGGCGTTTTCGGATCTGGGAGCGTTTTTCGATCTTCCGGTCCGGCTCTATTCCTCCGGCATGTCCGTCCGTCTGGGATTTGCGCTGGCGACGGTCCCGCGCCCCCGGATCCTGCTTATGGATGAGTGGTTCATGGCCGGCGACCAGAAATTTCAGGACAAGGCCCGCGCACGGCTTGAAGGCATGGTCGACGCCGCGGAAATTCTGGTGGTGACGTCCCATGCACTATCGATTCTCCGACAGTGGTGTACGCGCATCATCTGGATGGAGAGCGGGGAAATTCGCATGGACGGCCCGACTGAAGAGGTGCTGGACGCGTATGAAGCGGCGTTGGCGGTCACTCCGGTTTAAAGACGCTCCCGCCTTGCTCTGTGGGGTATGGAGTTGGTATCCCGGCAGGCGTGGAGTAGGCTCCGAGGGGTTTTTACATTCAGGGAGACATTTCATGTCTTATGCCGCTATTGATGCCGCACGCGTCGCCAAAGCCTCCGAATCCGCGCTCCAGACCCTGTCGACCGTGAAGGAAACGTCCGAGGCCCATCAGCGCAAGACGATCATGATCGAGCGGATTCACGCGCTTGCCAAGGCCGCAGCCGAAACCAGAGACTGCAACGCCATTACCCTCACCTCTGAGGAATTCTGGCTGATTTCCAAGAACTGGTAACGCGATCTGAAGGCGGTGGAGCGAGATCCCCCGCCTTCAGCCGTTATAGGAAGCCAGTTCGATCAGATTGCCATCCGGGTCACGGCAATAAACGGATGTGATCGGACCAAGGGCGCCAAGACGCGCAACCGGGCCCTCAACGATTTCAACGCCGCATTTTTCCAGATGCTTGACGATATGCTCGCTGGCGATGGCTGTTGTGAAACACAGATCAGATGTTCCGGGCGCAGCCGCTCCGGCGGTATCCCAGCCCTCCGCACCTTCGGGGCGCAGATTGATCTTCTGACCACCAAAACTCAGGGCCACACGGTTGTTGCGGCCATACTCGTCGATATCCATGCCCAGAACCCGCTGATACCAAGACGCGGACAGATCCCGGTTGCGGACGGTCAGCACGATATGGTCAAGGCGATCGACGGTAAAGCGCATGGGGATCCCTCATGAAAGCGACATTCAGGCCACTGGTTCCAGTCAGTATAGGCTGGAACCATACACTCTGGCTAACACCTAGCTGGGCGGACGCTTGCGGAAGGCCGCGAGGCTGACCACTTCCGCGTCTTTTTTGCCGTCTTCCGAAGAGGAGGGCTCGGGCTGGACGTCCGGATGATGGGCCGGATCAATATCGTCGGGCTCTACCGCGCCCTCGGGAATTTCGATGTCCTCATCGTCTTCAAGCGGGGAGTGGTTGAAGCGCAGGGCCATCCGGATGTGGGGGTCGGCAAAGGCCGTGATGGCATTGACGGGAATGCACAGGATGCTCCCGACGCCGCCGAAGGAGAGGCCGACCGAAATCACGTTCTTGTCGCGGTCCAGCGCCAGATCCCAGAACTGGTGCTGGAGAACGATGGTCATTTCTTCGGGATACTGCGCCCGCAGGCGGGCAGGGATAATCACATCCGGCCGGTTCGTGCGGAACGTCAGATAGAAGTGATGGGCCCCCGGCAGTCCCTCAGCCGCAACATGCTCGATCGCACGCAGCATGACTTCACGATAGGCGTCTTCCACCCAGTCATCATAGGGGAGAAGGCTCTCGGGAAGCTCGTGCTCGAAGCCGTCCTGGCCGTTGTTATTGTCGTCGCTCATGGTCGCAAGCCTGATGTTTCGGTCAACTTTCATCAAGGGATGCGACAGACGGGCACAGATGGCAAGCCGTCTTTGAGAGGAATATCGGAGACATGATGAGGTGGGAGGGCTTCTGTTGCCCGGTGCCCTCCCGAACCGCGCTTATCGCTTATGCAGCGACAGCGAGCACCTCTGAGTTATCGTTGGCACTTGTAAGTTTAGCCCGATGACGGTGGTACAATGCCGGGCAAAAGATAAGTCTTTACCGTGCGCGGCGAGCCTGTTTCGTCCCCACAGACCCCTTTTGCGAGGGGTTTTTCATGGTGGAGACGCCGGGCACTGCCCCCGGGTCCACAACACTTATTCCACTTACCGTTTATCGCCATAGCCGGGGACGAACCCCTTGCACTGATGAAGATAGGAGTGCGGCTGTTCGCCCGCAAGGGAAAAGAGGCCACGAAAAAAAATTAGACGTCCGGAATCGTGTCAATCCGATTCATTCGGATGACGCGGGACGAAAGCGCATGCTAAAGCCGCCGCCATGGCACTGACATCCGAACAGCGCGCCGAGATCGAAGCTCAGCGCAGCGAACCCCAGCTTACGTCCCGTCCGACCGTGGCGGCGATGGAAAATCTGCTTTTCACGCCTTTCGAGGTGCTGGATCATGGTTTCCTGCGCGTGGTCGATTATATGGGCGACGATGGCGCGGTCGTGCAGGCTGCGCGCGTGTCCTATGGCCGCGGGACGAAGAAGGTCTCCGAAGATGCGGGTCTGATCCGCTATCTGATGCGTCACCGTCATTCGACGCCGTTCGAGATGTGCGAGATCAAATTCCACGTAAAGCTGCCCGTGTTCGTCGCGCGGCAGTGGATTCGTCACCGTATGGCGAGCGTGAACGAATATTCGGCGCGCTATTCCATTCTGGACCGGGAGTTTTACCTTCCAGCACCCGATCAGGTGGCGACGCAGAGCAGTTCGAACCGGCAGGGACGCAGTGACGCACTGGATGCCGAGACGGCTCATGAGGTTCTTGAAATCCTGCGTCGGGATGCCAGCCAGTGCTATGACGATTACGAAAGTCTGCTGAACCCTGAGGGGACGGGACTGGCGCGTGAGCTTGCACGGATCAATCTGACCCTGAACACCTATACACAGTGGTACTGGAAGATTGATCTGCACAATCTGATGCATTTCCTCGCCCTGCGCGCTGATCCGCATGCGCAGTATGAGATCCGTGTCTATGCGGAAAAAATGATTGAAATTCTCAAGGCCTGGGTGCCCGCGACATCTGCGGCATTCGAGGAATACCGCCTTGGCGCCTTTACGCTTTCGGCCGGGATGCTGAAGGTCGTGCGGCGGCGTCTGGCGGGTGAAACCGTCACGCAGGAAAATTCCGGCCTGACCAAGCGGGAATGGTCTGAAATGGCGGCGGTTCTGGATGCTCAATCCTGAGCCCAGCCCCGGCTTTGCATCTGCCGGGAAGGATTCCGCCGAAAGCGATCTTGAACGGCTGATGAGCGAGGCCCGGGAGGCGCAGGCTGAAAGTCCTGTGGAAGACGCTCCTGTAAAGCCACCCAGTCTTTTTGTCTGGGCTGGAATTGCTATCTCTCTTGTCCTGATATCTGTTGCTATTCACTTTTTCTGGACAGCTTAATAAAATATTCAATTCAGTAAACGATAAGTAAAATCAGAGATTTTCTGTTTTTTTACTCTGTGAGCTGTTGTGAGAGATTCGCTGCGGATTCGTGTGAATTTTATCACACTTATCTCAGAGCTTTTTACAAACAGACTTATCCACAGGGGATTGCCGTCTGACTGAAGCGCTCCGATTCGTATGTTTGGGTGCGTAAAATTTTCTAATGCGCTGATTTAATACAATAATTTTAGAATCGGGTCGCAAGCCCGATCAGGATTTGGCGTCAAGTCTGTCAAGAAGATTATTGGAATACCCACATTTCACCCTCTGCGGGTGCGATACTTGTGCATTACTGGTGCGGGTGAGAATTTTGATTTTGTGGCAAAAATGCGCAGGTAAACTACGCCCTGAACAGCGTTGACCGTCCGTTAGCTGCTGTCGCCATGCTTTTTGGAAAAGCTGGTGCCGGGTGAGGGATTTGAACCCCCGACCTTCGGTTTACAAAACCGCTGCACTACCACTGTGCTAACCCGGCATCGGCAGTGCGGCTTTTTCCATGTTCGGGGCTGTCAGGTCAAGCTCCCGAAAACGATTCTCTGTTCGCGTGCCGGATTTTCGTTTGGATTTCAGTGCGGGATAGGCGTGGTCAGATCGGCGGGCGGCGGCAGATGCTGCGAGTCTTTCGTAAAGCCATAGCCGTCGGAAGAAAGCCCCTGATGCGTGACCGTATGGGAGCAGCCAACCAGTGTCAGGCCTGCTCCTGTCAGGCAGGCGCCGAGGAAAAGAATACGGATCATGACGGCTCTTTCGTGCTGTGTTTGGAAGACAGGGAACGGGCCACAGCCTGCGCAAGCCGTGTATAGGCCTGAGCCGCTTCGCTGTCGGGTGCGGACAGGATGATCGGAGTTCCATCATCGCCACTGGCGCGGATATCGGCGAGCAGCGGGATCTCCGCCAGGAATGGAACGCCCATTTTTTCGGCTTCGGCCTTTGCGCCGCCGTGGCCGAATAGTTCCGTCCGGTGGTTGCAGTTCGGGCAGCAGAAATAGGACATGTTCTCGACGACGCCGAGGATCGGGGTTTCCATCCGCTCGAACATGGCCACACCGCGCCTCGCATCCAGCAGCGCGATATCCTGCGGGGTGGAGACGATAACTGCGCCGCCAGTGGTAAGCTTGGGGCCGAGTTTCTGGGCCAGCGTCAACTGCGCGTCGCCGGTGCCGGGGGGCATGTCGATCACGAGAACGTCGAGTTCCCCCCATTCGACTTCGCCCAGAAACTGCGTCAGCGCACCCATGACCATCGGGCCACGCCAGATCATGGCCTGATTTTCGTCCACCAGATAGCCGATGGACATGCTCTTCAGGCCCCAGACTTCGATCGGCAGAATCGTTCCGTCCACGACGTCCGGCCGCGCGTTGCGTCCCAGCATGCGGGGAAGAGAGGGGCCGTAGATATCCGCATCCAGAAGCCCGGTCTTCAGGCCCTCCCGAGCAAGTCCGACCGCAAGATTGACGGCTGTGGTGGATTTGCCGACACCGCCCTTGCCCGACGCGACCGCAATAACGGCCTTCACACCCGGCAGCAGCGTTTCGGGAGCATGTCGGCTCGCGGCGTTGCGGCGTTTGTCGCCCAGATTGAAGGGGCGGTGCCCTCCGCCCTGTGCGGGCGCGTTGGCGGCGGCCGGCGTTGCGGGGCGGTGGGACGTGAAGGACAGGGTAGCGCCCGTGATGCCCGGCAGGCTCGCAATCGCGGCTTCGACGCGCGGCCGCAGGGGCTCCACGCGCGAGGCGTTGTCTCGTGACGTCGCCAGAGAGACGTGCGCATGGCCGTTCTGAACCGAAACGCTCTCAAGCGCTGCGAAAGACAGGACGTTCGAGCCCTGACTGTCCTGCTCGGATTTCAGGATATCGGTAATGCGGGTTTCGGCGCTGGGGGCATCCGTCTCGGGCGAGGCGGGCGGCATGTCGTTGGGGGGCGTGGTGTCAGTCATGCCGGGCTCTCATCAAGTGAAATATCATATCGGAAAAGACTGCGACGCTATCATGAATGGGCCGCAAACGCATCCTGAACGGCAGGATGGTGACGAACGGCCATGTTCTGCGTTAGCGTGCGGGTATGAGAAACCCGTCTGTCCGTCTTTCTGTTTCCGCTCTGGCGCTGTCCCTTTCCGCAGGCTGGGCGCTGAGCGCGGCTCCGGCGCTGGCGCAGGATGCTGCGCCGGTTGCAGGTCAGCCGTCTTCCGTACCGACTCCTGCGCCGCGTTCGGTGCCGTCGAGCTTTGCGGATCTGGCAAACAGGCTCCTGCCGTCGGTCGTGAACGTCTCGACCTCCGCTGTGCTCAAGCCTGCGAAGACGGATGACAAGGGGCCTGATTCCAGCGATCCGGACGGCCCGCAGGTGCCCCCGTTCCAGCAGGGCTCACCGTTGGAAAAATTCTTCCATGATTATCTGAAGCACAAACCGGCCCCGAACCATCCGCCCCGCCGTCAGCAGGCGCTGGGTTCGGGCTTCATCATTGATGCGTCCGGTATCATCGTGACGAACAATCATGTGATCGAAGGGGCAGATCAGGTCAGCGTCACGCTTCAGGACGGGACCGAGATGCCGGCGCGGATCGTGGGACGGGACAGTCAGGTCGATCTGGCCGTGCTGGAGGTCAAGCCCAAGCGTCCGCTTCCGACCGTCCCGCTGGGCCGGAGCGACAAAGCGCGGATCGGGGACTGGGTTCTGGCGATCGGCAACCCGTTCGGGCTGAACGGAACAGTGACGGCAGGCATCATCTCCTCGCGCGGACGAAACGTCGAACACGGTCTGTATGACGACTATATCCAGACGGATGCCGCCATCAATCGTGGCAATTCCGGCGGTCCGCTGTTCAATCTTTCCGGCGAAGTCATTGGTATCAACACGCTGATCTATGGCGGCTCGGGCGGCGATTCCATCGGGATCGGTTTTGCCATTCCGGCGGATGATGCGCGGGGGATCATCGACCAGCTTCGCCGCACCGGGCATGTCTCGCGCGGCTGGATGGGGCTGAAATTCCAGGATGTGACGAACGACATCGCGGAGACGCTCGATTTCCGCAAGCCGGACGGCTCCAACGGCAAGGGAACGCTGATTTCGGAAATCGACCCGAAAGGCCCGGCTGCAAAAGCAGGTCTTGAGGTTGGCGACATCATCACCCGCGTCAATGATCAGGACGTGACCGGCCAGACCATGCCGCGCATCATTGCCGCCATTCTGCCGGGGACGCAGGCGCAGTTGACGGTCTGGCACAAGGGCACGCTCAAAACGCTGCCGATCACGCTCGCGCAGTCCCCCACGCCGCCGGATATGCCGCCATCAGACACGCACCAGCCCGAACACCGCCATGCAGCTCTGGGTGAACTGGGTGTAACGGTCAGTGCGATCGACGCGGACGCACGCACGCAATATGCGCTGTCTGACGATCAGCGCGGCGTTCTCGTCTCGCGGGTCGAGGCGGGCAGCCCCGCCGCCTCGCGTGGGATTGTGGAAGGCAACGTGATTACGCAGGTCGGGCAGGACCAGATCAACACCCCGGACGATTTCGCCAAGGCCGTGCAGGGTCTGCACGAGCGCAAGAAGACGGAAGCCCTGCTGCTGGTGCAGGACGACGACGGGCTGCGCTGGGTTCCGGTGCCCTTTCTGGGGAACTGATTTTTACCTGAACTGAAATGTGAGCATGAATGTTCTGATACGTCTGGGCCGGGCCTGGCTGCCTGCGCCGCCCCGGAACAGCAGTTGGCGCGAAGTCATGCGTCCCGCAATACGCCAGACCATCCGGGTTCTGGTGTCGGTGGTCGTGGCGTGGATCGTCGGATCGCTCATGCATCTGCAGGAAACGATCTGGGCGCTGGTCACGGCCCTGATCGTGACGCAGTCCAGCATCAGCCAGACCATGGCCACGGCCCGCGACCAGATCAGCGGAACGGTGATCGGAGCACTGGCGGGCGGGTGCGCGGTCGTGCTGGAAATTACGACGGGTCTGCGCTGGGTTCCGTTCTGGATCATGCTGACGCCGCTGGTGTTCCTGACGGCCATTCAGCCGACGCTGCGTTTCGCCTGCATCACGCTGATGATCGTATATCTGTTTCCCAGTCAGGGCAGCCCGTTTTTGCCGCTGGTCACGCGGCTTCTGGCCATTGTCATGGGCGTGGCGGTGTCGATCGTCGTATCGTTCCTCATTCTGCACAGCAGTGCGCGCAAGCAGGCATTCCATACAGCAGGACGTCTGTTACGGCGCATGGACCAGCTTCTTAAAAGTGCGCTCGACCAGAATACGGGATGGATGGCCATCGAGCAGCAGAACGATGACTGTGTGGCGCTGCTGATGGAGCTTGAGGATGCCGTCACCGAAGCGCGGCGTGAACGGCTGAAGGAACTGGAAAAACGTGATCCGGTTCTGGCAGCGCTGCCACGGCTTATGCGGCGCCTGCTGAATGACACGATGCTGGTCGCGCGGGCGATTGCGACGGGGCGCGCGGCAGGAAATACCGGCCTGATGCCGTTGTACAAGGGGCTGAGCCATGCACTCCGGGCGCTGGCACATAGTTGTGAAGAACAACTGACCACGAAGAACAGCCGACATCCGCGACAGGCGCAGGATGAAGAAATTCTTCATCTCCTGCCACGTCTGGAAGAACAGACCCGGCCGGAGATGCGCTTTGTGATGTCTCTTTTCCGGGAAGATCTCGAAAGAGCTGTCGGCGTGGTCATGCGCGAAGATGTGAGTGGCATGAAAGGGCTCTGAGGCCTCTTTTCCAGGGTCTTTGCGGCGGACGGTTCCGGAGGCTGTTGAAACCGTTATTCGGCTTTTGCGTTGTTCGGGGGCTATGATGGCACATGCCCGGCCTTGTCGGTCCCCGTCAGAGACCGGCCCGAAACCACGGAGAAGTCCATGATTACGCGCGAAACCCTCAAATCTCTTCCTGCCAATGTCCAGGCGCCCCCTTACGACATTGACGGTGTGAAATCGGGGATCGTGCATTTCGGTGTGGGTAACTTTTTCCGGGCGCATGAGGCGTTTTATGTGGAGCAGATCCTCGAACACGCGCCTGACTGGGCGATCATCGGCGTTGGTCTGACGGGCAGTGACCGCTCAAAGAAAAAGGCCGAGGAATTTAAAAAACAGGACTGCCTGTATTCCCTGACCGAGACGGCCCCATCCGGCAAAAGCACGGTGCGCGTCATGGGTGCACTGCGCGATTACCTGCTGGCCCCGGCTGATCCGGAAGCCGTGCTGAAGCATCTTGCCGATCCGGCGATCCGCATTGTCTCCATGACGATCACGGAAGGCGGCTACAACATCAACGAGACGACGGGTGCGTTCGATCTGGAGAATGCGGCGGTGAAGGCCGACCTTCAGAATCCGGAAAAGCCGTCCACCGTCTTCGGTTATGTCGTTGAGGCCCTGCGTCGCCGCCGGGATGCCGGACACAAAGCGTTTACGGTCATGTCCTGCGACAACCTGCGTCATAACGGTAATGTCGCCCGCAAGGCTTTCCTCGGCTATGCGAAAGCGCGTGATCCGGAACTGGCGAAATGGATTGAGGAGAACGCAACCTTCCCGAACGGAATGGTTGATCGCATTACCCCAACTGTCTCGGCTGCCATCGCCAAGAAACTGAATACGGCCAGCAGACTGGATGACGACCTGCCGCTGGTGGCCGAGGATTTCCACCAGTGGGTTCTCGAAGACCAGTTTGCAGATGGCCGTCCGCCGCTTGAAAAAGCGGGTGTGCAGATGGTCGGGGATGTGACGGACTGGGAGCACGTCAAGATCCGGATGCTCAATGCCGGGCACGTCACGCTCTGCTTCCCGGGCATTCTGGTTGGCTATGAGAATGTGGATGACGCCATCGAAGATGGCGAACTCCTTGGCAATCTGAAGAACTACCTCAACAAGGATGTCATCCCGACCCTGAAGGCGCCGTCAGGCATGACGCTTGAAGGCTACCGGGACAGCGTCATCAGCCGCTTTTCCAACAAGGCGATGTCGGACCAGACGCTCCGGATTGCCAGCGATGGCTGTTCCAAGGTTCAGGTGTTCTGGACGGAAACCGTGCGCCGGGCGATCGAAGGCAAGCGCGATCTGTCACGCATTGCGTTCGGGATTGCGTCCTATCTCGAAATGCTGCGTGGTCGCGACGAGAAAGGCGGGACGTATGAATCGTCCGAGCCGACTTATGGCGAAGCTGAATGGAAGTTGGCCAAGGCGGACGATTTCGAAAGCTCTCTGAAGCTTCCGGCGTTCGACGGGTGGCGCGATCTGGACACGTCCGAACTGGATCAGAAGGTCATCGCGCTGCGGAAGATCATTCGCGAAAAGGGTGTGAAGGCCGCCATTCCGGCCTGAGGACACTTTTCGGAGTTAAAAAAACCGCGCTCTGGAAGGAGCGCGGTTTTTTATGCTCAGATCTGTCCCATCAGGACAAGGATCACGACGATGACCACGATCAGGCCAAGTCCGCTGGACGGGTAGTAGCCTCATTTTGAACTGTACGGCCATGACGGCAGCGCACCGATCAGCAGGAGAATCAGGATTACAAGAAGGATCAGTCCCATGGCACATCTCTCTTGCCGGTTGAGACTGCTTTACGCGCGTTGGTGAAAGAAAGTTTCCGCAATATTGCGAAAGATCAAAGCTGCCGATCGCGCTTGATGCGGTCCCAGGCGGCGTTGATGCGGGCGACCTTGTCCTGCGCCCGGCGGCGCTCGGCTTCGGACATGGGTTTTTGCGCCAGAACGTCCGGATGGTGCTCGCGGATCAGGGTCCGCCAGCGGACACGCACTTCGGTATCGGTGGCGGTACGCGTGATGCCGAGAATGCGATAGGCATCCGGTTCGTTCGAACTGGCAGCGCGGCTGTTGCCACTTTCCGACCGATTCCACGCCCCTGCGGGGAGGCCGAAGGCGCGGTGGACACGCTGGAGAAAGTCGACTTCCTTAGGGTGCAGCTTGCGGTCTGGTCCGGCATCGGCACGGGCGATGCGGAACAGGGCCGTCATAAGGTTTTCAAGCGGTGCCGTGTTGTCGGCATAGGCCGCGCCCATTTCGCGGGCATACATCTCGAAGTCATCCGTACGGTCGCGGGCGCGATCGAACAGCATGCCGACTTCCTTGACGTTGTCGGACGGGAACTGGAAGCAGGTTTTGAAAGCGTTGATTTCGTGCCTGTTCACCGGGCCGTCGATCTTGGCAAGCTTCGCACATAGGGCGACAAGCCCGATCGCGTAAAGCTGATCCCGCTTGCCCAGCGCCGCCGCAATCTTGGCCGCTCCAAAAAAGGCCGCGCTGTTGGGGTCAGGCCGACCATTTGCAGGAAAACGCTCGCTCCATCCCCCTGTCGAGGGTTTGAGTAGGGAGCCGCTATCGGCGGCATGTCCCAAGGCCGCGCCCATCAGCGCTCCGAAAGGACCACCAACCGCGAAACCCGCGACACCACCGAACATCTTGCCCCAGATAGCCATGAGTTCAGCCTAGCACGCCCATCCTCGGCGGCAAATGACAGATCGTACAGCCGCACGTCACGCGGTCTGAAAGCTTTTGCGTGAGGCGTGCTATAAAAGCGGAATGACGAACCCGACCCCTCTTCAGGCTTTGTGGTGTCAGGGTTTCAGACTGTTTGACGGATATTTGCATGACTGCTTCGCTCCCCCTGCGTACTGACGATGAACTGATGGAGCTTCTGATCCATCGCCTGCCCGAGAAGTTGCAGACGGTGCTGAACTGGCTGCGGGAGCCGTCGCATAAATGGGTACGGATTCCGGCGGGCGTGCTGTTCATGCTGGGGGGCGTCCTGTCGATCCTGCCGGTTCTGGGATTGTGGATGCTGCCGGTCGGCGTGATGCTGCTGTCACAGGATATTGCGCTGTTCCGCTGTTTGCAGGGCCGCGTCCTGCGTTGGGTCGAACGCAAGCACCCGGACTGGCTGGGACTAAACACCTTATGTGTTTCCCGCCTGTTATGATGACCTCATGAACGCCCCTGGCCAGGGGCGTTCATGAGGTGAGATACAGCGCTTAACACCTGGTAGCCTGACCACGTTTTCTAGCA
>Ga0157363_1005859_pt1 | contig 11521 bp, 7 predicted proteins | sample AttsexASBM1_FD_111477 | JGI IMG/M metagenome (GOLD analysis project Ga0157363, IMG submission 111477) | Fungus gardens microbial communities from leaf cutter ant in Ribeirão Preto, State of São Paulo, Brazil - Atta sexdens ASBM1 | ecosystem: Host-associated > Fungi > Mycelium > Unclassified ...
ATTGCGCGCATGCAGACGGGGGGGGCGGGGGAGGAGCGGGGGGGGGGAAATGATAGAATAAAATTGAGGGGTTGCCAAAGGCAGATAAATCGGAAGGTGGATTACGACGGCCGTGATGGACACTATGCGTGAAAGCGGCGTCGGGATGTCAAACTTCGACATTCATCCGTGTCAAACCGTTCTTCACCGTGCAAACTACGCATGGAAGCTCGTAAAGAAAATTAACAGAAACCAATAAATTGAATTTTATTCTATTATTCTGAAATATATATAGAAGTGAATAGATCGGATCATGAAGATAATCGATCTGACGGAAAATGATTTCAGACGTAGGTAAATCTTATCTTAAGGGACAGTAACAATTAATCATTGATTATTGGATAACTTGCAGTAGAAAATGACGTACAATCAGAGATTCAACAAAATTCCAATAAATTTTTATAGAGAAGATATAATAAACGACATTCAATTGTGGACTACAATAAAACTATGACAGGGTACAAACTATGCTGATCAATACGTTTTAATTAGGGCTGAAAATTCGGCCCTAATTAAATATAATGAATTTGAGCTCAAAGATTTAAGCTCTTAATTCTTATTGGATTCGGCAAAAATGTTTTAGTCACTGGTGTCGTATTACAAAGGACAATTCCAACGAAAGAAAGACAGACAAAGAAGGACAAATAACTGGATCGAAAAGAGAAGGAATGAAACAGCGTTGCAATTACGCATCTTTCTAGACATTCACGCGTGCAGTCAGCGACAAACTTACCCCGGTGGCGTGAAAAAATCCGCGCGGAACAGTTGCGGCAGCGGCAGCGGCGGCGGCGGCGACGGCGGCAACGGCGGCGGCGGCGAAGGCAGGCAGGGAAAGAGTCAAAGAGACGAGAGTTGTCGGAGGATGACGAGGACGACGAGGACGACGAGGACGACGAGGACGACGACGACGACGACGACGACAACGGCGTCGGCGACGGCGTTGAGTGCGAGAGTGGCGTCGCGACGCCGGGCGTCGGCGTGTATCTCGCACGCGCCGTACCTTCGCGTCGTGCGCCGAAAACAATGGCGTCGTCGGGGTTCTCCGATCCAACGGGGAGCACGGAACACCGCCCACGGCAAGCGCCGCCCCCGTTAGAACGTCCAGCAAGAGCGATCGTGGCGAGGCCGGGAAGCGAAGCCTCTTGAGGGCGCCGCGCGGAGTTGAGCGGAGTTGCGCGATGCCGCGCCGACTCGGCGAGCGCGGAGCGCGGCACAATTGCGGTTTATCCCCACCGTGGAGGATCGGCGAGCGCGACGGGCCACCGCCACGCCATCGCCGGCCTGGCTCCACCCAGATAGACACTATGCCGCACTGGTCCTGGCCGAGAAGCCTCGTCAGGGGCAACGTTACCCGGAGGCAAGGCAACTGCCTGGTCGACTCGGCTCGCTCACTCGACTCACTCGGCTCGCGCAGGACGAAGGAGTGAGGGAGAGAGAGAACGGGGGGAGAAAAGAATGAGGAACGGAGACAGCGAGAGGCGCGGCAGGAGAGAGAGAGAGAGAGAGAGAGAGAGAGAGAGCGAGAGCAGGGCGAGCAGGGACGACATCACACCGACCGAAGGGAGATGGTGTATATGATGTAGGGAACGCGCTTAGGGGTGGGGACACCAAAATCGTGCGGCAGGGATCTCCGCATGCGGGAAGGCAGACTCTGGTGGTCAATCGGGCGCCGCGCACCGCAGCAGCGACGCGTCACTGCACCCCTGTTTTGGGAGTCGGGCACGTGCTTCTTTCCTCTCCACCGACGCCGCGCATCGCATCGCATCGGTTCAACTGCATTCCGGTTGCTCCCAAGCAGCTCATCCGCAGCCAGCCAGGCGCGATAAACGCCGATAAACGCCGATAAACCGCGAGAAGCCGCGCATCCACGCCCGTGCTCGTACCCGTGCCGGTAGATACACCACCGGCGAGAAGAAGTGTGAAGATAGCTCCTGGATATTCTTGCCTCTTTTCTAACAGCGTGTCTAACGGCGTATTTTGACAACGTCGTTTGCGCGCACGTCGCTCCGACATATAATCTCGCGAGTATTTCGAACGCTGACACGGTCTTGAGAACGTGTCCCGGTCTCGGATCCGTCGACATCAATGGTTTCGCGCTAATTCGAAAGTTGACAACAACGTTAATTGTCAAATAGTGTGGATTCCCTCTCGTGGCGAGATTCGATGTACTCTCGTTAAACTGTGCGATTGTAGTGTGTCAGTGAGATCGAGCAGTTGAGTCGCGACGTATTCACTCATTCATCGGCAGCTGATTTCTTCAATTTTCTCACCGGCGAAATTGAGGCGCGTATAAGCTTGCGATCAACGAAAACCGCGCCAAGAAAAGTGCTGTAAGCGGACGGAACAACGCCATCGAGGATTGCTTTAGTTTCAGCTGGTGGCTGGATCCGGCCTGACCACGGCCATTCTCGACACGGTATGTTGGCATTCAAATTTTGCGTTCAAAAGACGAATCACTCAACGGGACGTCGAACTATAGTTAGAGAGAGTCTTGCTTACATATGTATGAATCTATTCTAAACATATGTAAAGCATTAGGAATAGAGTTTCTAGCTCATTTACAACAGTTACCTATTACCAAGTAACTATTTAGCTTAGAGTTTAGAGAGATCTATAAAGTTTCAGTTAATCTTCAGTTATAATTAACCACCGTGTAATTAATCACTTTGAAAAAACCAACAGATTAGGGTAGTGCTTATAGTGCGATATTTTCTTAACATACTGTCATTATATTATTACTGTAAAAGATTAGAGAATTGACTCTCAATACTTTCCATTCAAAATATATACATTATTCTTGTTTCTAATGATATTTCTTCTCATTTTTAAAACAATATCATTCAAATAGCTGTCGAATCTCACTCTACTTAATATTTGACAATTGATCAGTGTAAAGCTAAGTATTTCAGAAAAAGAAAAAAAAAGAGTTAAATCAGCATCTTAATAATACATGATTTTTTTATACAAAAATAATCAGAGATTTGAATATATTTTCAAGAACATTATGAATTTATTGAATTGCATTGCTAGCATGAAATATAGATATTAATTTTTATTCTATGTATTTTTGTAATATTTTAATGTAATTATTATTTGATTAGATACAAAAAAAAATTTTAATAACGTGTAACACGCAAAAGTTTTGAAAAATGTTTACTGCAAAATTATACGTAGATGTTTTATATATTTTCGCAATACGCGATTACATTTAAAGAATTATAAATTTTTATTCAATATTAGATTTTTCATATAAAAATTTTAAATAATCTATGATGTAAAAATTTGAATTTTATTTAAGAACATTACGAATTTATTAATAAATATTTTGTTAATTTAAATCAAAAGCACTTCTTTCTAATTTATCAGATTATGAGATGCTTATTTCTGTAATAAGAGCGGAAATATCTCGTCTAGAACTGATAGAGGAGCAAATTTTCCTTACGAGAAACCATTTTCTACTATCTATAGAAAACTGTAATAAACTGAAATAGATGTAATAACTTGGACGCGCGCGGCGCAGGGCGACGCGACGCGACGCGACGCGACGCGACGGTTAGCTACAAATTGCGCGTGGCACAATGGCGTTGTTAACGCCCGAGTACCTCATTATGATCGCGAAAAAAGCTGTCGATTACAAGCGGAATGCATCGGGCTTATTTAACGAAAGTGCGCGAAGCATTAACGCGATGCCTTTTATTGCAACTTTGATTTTCTAACGCGCAACAGACATTCTATTCACATTTCAATCTCGTTCTATTTGATTTGTATTTGAAGTCTGTATAAAGTATAAAGTTGAGAAGATGATGAAACTTGTGCGATGGCTACATTTTATAGATAGAATGAAAAAAGATGAAAAAGAAGACTCTCATTGAACTTCTTTTTATTACAATTGTGATTACATTCTACATGTTTATTGTATAAGTAAAATATTCACAAGTTAAATAGATAATAACTATCTTATTTAGAAATAAGTTTCATCATTGTAATGTAAAATTTTAATATTTTCTTCTGTTTTCTGCGTAATTATTTCTGGTAATTATTTATTTTCCAATTTCAACGAGATAAAAAACGATAGTTAAAGAAAAAGAAGGAATATGTGTGTATATTGCACGTTCTTATTATCTCTTTGGTAAGCAGCGTCTGTAAAGGGACATTATGAAAAGAACGCTAAATTACTTTTCATCAAAAATGCTTTTATATAGCTGTAGAAACCGTATTTTACAATGTTTGAACTTTTCTGCATCGTTTCAGCTTGCATGTTTATTCGCGAAGCAGTCGCCATTATTTTTAGAAGAAGGGAGAAACGAACACGCTTTGCTCATTGAAAGTGATACAATCTCGGAAAATAACAGATGTCTCCTCGAGTGCTTAACAAAGAAAGCGTACCTCGGAGATTTCGTGAAAAGCCCTTTGTCATGCCCGAAGCGCGTTGGCGGTGAAAGGAAAAAAGAACAGGGCGGAGAAAAATCTTAGCCTCAATTATTTACTAATTCTACGACTCTCTTCTTTTCTCTCTCTCTCTCTCTCTAAGCTATTCCGTTAAATTGATTCATGTCTGTAAAATAATTAAAATTTATGCGGAAAAAATCAAATTATATTGTTTAACACATTCATAGAAATTGAGCGATGTTACTCATTGAGGCACGACGGAGTGCGTCAGCATCAGAGAATTAAAAACGATTAACTCGCGTATCCGATTCGAATTAGTACGACGTAGTGAGTACGCGCGCTTGCAGTTTACTGCTGGCGTCCTAATTGGCGTAAATTAATGCATCGTGCTTAAACTTCCGCCTTTCGCGCTCGACGAGATGCAGGTCGCCTGTGAGATATTCCGCTTTTGTGTGCCGAGAAGGTAGCGCGCGAGGAGTCGCATCGTTTCAACGAGGACGTAACTCGCGTTCCTCAGATCCTCGTCGCGTTCTGCACGCCGCCTCGGTTGTTCGGATAGCTTTGAGGCAGTAAATTTCGTTGGTATTTCATTCCACGCTCTGCTACCTGAAAATTCTTAAATGCTCGCGTCAAATAATCTACCGTTTCCATGTCTCCTCGCGCTTTTTATTAATTGAATCATGTGATTACGATTGTAATTACGATTTCCGTTTTTGACAGAGAATATCATCAATACAAAAGAGAGCTAGAAAGAAATTTATATCGGATCGTTTTATTGAAACGTTTAGGAACACAGATTTATTTAAATTATATCTATGTCACAAATGTTCATTAAAGCTTGCGTAAAGTCTACTTATAGATATAAATTATTCATTATCGTATAAAATACAAGTACAGTTTATGACATATGCTAGAATATATACTAGAATATATACTTTTGCAGATCTATCTGTTTTCATTCTATCGCCAAAGTGACGTAGATCCGCTACCGCGGGGAAACGTTTCTATAAAATCGCAAGTTGCAAGATATAAAGTATTAACGACTAAATTATTTATCCCTCTGCCAGTCGCGCGAAATCGCGTTTTGACAGCGTAGATCCAATCGAGTAGAGATCTCACAACAATATAGTGGGAGAGCGCGAACTCTCTTTCTCTCTCTCTCTCTCTCTTTCTCTCTCTCTCTCTTGCTATCGCTTGAAGAAGCAGGGTCTCGAGAATGAGTCGTGAGGAGAGTAGGAGACGCGGAATGATCTCGCGGCCGAGAGCACGTTTAACGACCCTTGGCTCGCCGCTTTACAGCTTGCACTTTTCGATCCGGCGCGGCCGGACGCGCGGGTATTGATGTCCCCCGCTTTGCCGTCGGCCGTCGTGACGTTACCGCGACCGGGCTTGAAAGGAGCTAATGATCTACGAGTCTCGCCGAATGACAATTAACGCTCGTCCCGACGCGCGCCGGCGTGTGATGATTAACCGTGATGAGATGAGGGGCACGCCGGAATGCGCATAGACTCTCGCGGCCCCGGCGCGCACACGTCGGATTTGATTTCTCGATCATCAAGGCGATCGAGAAGGCGTTACGGCAGGTGTTCGATAATGCGACGGTGATTAGATGATTTCTCGTCGTACGTCCATTCGATTCCCATGATTTCGTTCTGAAAATAACTTTCGCTATTGAATCATTTGCACACGCATGCTAATTATTCCTTTCTAATGGAGGATGTTGTTTAATTATCAGAGAACTTTGATAAATAGAAGATAGATATACGTCAATTGTATATACATATATATATCGTTAGAAACGGTGTTCATTTTTTATGTACATGTATAATTTTCCGTGGATTGCAGTTTTAAAAATAGAATAACCGTCGATAAGTATGCATTGTTTTAAAGTCAACATATATTTCAGAACGTAATAATTTTGCACGTTTACTATTTATGAATACAGTGATTTATTGCTACGGAATATGAAATATTGTACAATGTATCAATATCTAAAATTTATTCACGTAATTGTTAAGTCACTTTTGTAACAACATTGCAAATTCAAGGATAAAAATTGCGTTTTTTTTTTTTTCGAGAAAAGAAATCGAATTGAAATTCAATTCATAAAATTTTCAGACTATAATGATTTTCTAATTACATCGATTTTGTAATAACGTGATGCAGATTTCCCTCTAGTAGCATTTCTTCCGTGTTGTATATATAATTTTCGATTTGTTGTCGCGGTGCGCAAAGTAATACGAACAAATTTATGCGGGATGTAATCAGCCTTGGAAAAATTCGGAAATTTACCGCCGACACGGCAATGTTTATTATTTGCCGGGGCGTTATTTATTTTTTGGCGCACTTTGAAATTTGCTTTTGGCGAACCAGTTTCGACGGCGCCAATATTTACCGCGCTTCGCGGGCGATAATCCCCCGAATTATGTTCTTTGAAGCCGCGTTATTTACGCGCGCGGAAGGCCGTATGCAACGCACCGCACTGCGGAAAGGTATAGGGATCAATTGAATTTTCGTAAATTGCCGTGAATTTATAAAATTATTGTGAAACGTATGTAAAATTATTTCGTTCATTGCGCGCCAGCGTTCGTAAATCGTTAACACCAGGCTCGTTGTTCGCCGCGTCGCGCCGTCGGCTACGCGAGCCGCCCACGCTGTCGTTTGGCCGCATTTTTTTTTCTCGCGTATCGTCAAGTAAAAATTTCGCAATACGATTAAGAACGACGCAAAATTGTAAATCGAAACGTGCTCGCGTCTGTTAATAATCCATGCTCTCGATACGTTACATCGTTACGCCCGAAATTGGTTTTTGATCGCGCTCCGTGCTAAATAATCATCGCGCAGCGATATATTCCCCGCGAGAGTTACGGCATTATCGGCGATATTATCCAGCTCCGATAATACGGTATCCGCGTTATACCATGTTATACGAATTTTAACATGTTTACGATCAACATGTCTTTTTTGTGAAAATAATGGTCGATGTTTTTATTTTTCCAAATATAGTACAGATAGAGAGAGAGACAGAGGGAGAGAGAAGGGAGGAGGGAGAGAGAGAGAGAGAGAGAGAGAGAGAATATGTTATTTCCTTTTCTCTCAAAGTTTTCTCTTTTGAAAGATATTATTATATTATCATATTGATATATACAATTATAAAGACATTTTAATAGGTACGTAGATTGCATTTACTTTTTAAGAAAAGTAAAGTGTAAAAACTTCCTTTGTAAAGAAAGTTGTATATATAAAAAGTATAATACATATTGAACAGGCTCATTGAAATAAGCACATCGATTATAAGATCCAGCTTTATTTTTATCACGTTAATGACGCAATTGCATCTATTAAAAAATGAATGATACATAGTATTATTTAATCAATATTCTTTCACTTTATATACATATACATTTCTCTCTTTCTCTTTCCGAACGGATTAGACGCGAAGGCGTCTAATTGAAAGGCGTCAAATCGTCGAGAAGCTGACCGAACCATTTCGAATGATTTTAGCACTGTGTTAGCGTGGCCGGAGGTGGCGGCGGTGGAGACGGCGGCGGCGGCGGCGGCGGCGGCGGCGGCGGCGGCAGCGGCAGCGGCAGTGGCGGCGGAGGCGGCAGTGGCGGTCGGCTGAGCCTGCATCTTCGTCCTTGCGGAGGTAGCGGTGGCGGCGGCATCGCCGAAAGTGACAGCGCTCCGGAATACCCGCCGAGCGCTGCGGCAGTGCGGAGCAGGGAGGCGGCGGCGGCGGCGCTGCACGCGGCAAGAACCCTGTTGGGCGCGGGGGTGGCCAACCCTTGCTCGCCCACCCCCGAGCCGCCCTTTTGGAAGATGCCGCATAAAGGTCGGTGCAGGAATCAATTTACTTTCATTTACGCGAACCACTGCGAGAAAACAAAGTGTTTGGCGATTGACTGGAATAGCATTGACGCCGCAGGTAGCCGATAATCGGTAAACAAATGGCTGATTTTTTTTTTATATTCAGCAAATGAGAACTTACTGAACTACTTACTGAACAACTCCTTGGTCCGGTAGATGGAATCATTTGCGAGAACTATAATTGATTTGTTCTGCGAGAAAACTAATTAATTACCGAACACTTTGTTTAAATAAAGATGTGGAAAAATTGTCTTATGGTACTAACTATTATAAGAGTAAGTCACTATCTGAAGAATAATTTTTCAATTTTAATTGGAGACGTAATATTATAATTAAGCGAAATAAAGTAAATAGATCAGAAAAATTTTATTGCATTCAACCGAACAACGCATGGCAGAGAAAAATTTGACTCTTTTTATAAATTTTTGCACTGTCGTGCGTTTCCATGAGTTCTTTAATTATAGTGATTTCTTGAGAAGCAATCTGACTCTCACTTGATGGTTAGAGTAAAATGGAATTATGGTAATTAATCCATGTAAGTTTACTCACATTAACTCACAAGTATGCGTATCTTGTAATTAAGTAATCAAGAATCAGTTGCGCTAACTCTCACTAATTCTAAGAGTACTTAATGATGATATATAAAAAATAAGATGACATTGAAAAATAAGAGAATTAAAATGATATACAATATATAAAGAAAGATAAAAAATAATATAAGATTTTTCCAAAACTTTTCACTGAAAACGTTAAGAATTACATTGTTTAGAAATATTAAATATTCAAGATATTAAAAATATTATGTATTAAAGATAGTAACGTCACATTTAACTCTCCGGAGCTGACACCAAAATCTGTAACATAAGGCACTAAGTCTGTGAAATCCATATTTAATATGTCAATTTCTTATTTCTAATGTATCTAATTAAAAAAATATAATTTTTATTGAATCATACCATAAATTAGTTGAGTGAAAATTATCCTATCATCAAAAGTGAATTAATTTAACTTTTTATTAAAAAATTGTTACAACTTAAGAAAGTTTAGTAGTTTAAAAAAAATCGTTACAATTAAAAAAGGGTAGTTTTTTTAAAAGGTTATAAAGCGAAAATAACAAAAATGCATTTGAAATGTTAAGAATATATTCTTTTACTGATATTGATTATGCAATAAAAAAACAATTTTTTTTTCTTTTTTAGGAAACTTAATTTTTTGAGTGTCACTTTTGAAGTAAGCAAGAAATATGTTGATCAAAAAGTCGTACTTAATTTTAAGGAATTAAAATAACATAACTTTTCTAACTATAAAAAAATGAATACTAAGTTTATTTGAATAACAATAATTCAAATATGTAGATGTAAAATAAAAAATATAGTAGTCCAATAGAGACTCACGTCAGTTCCGAAGGGTTAAATATGACGTTAAATTTGACCCTCATAAGCTTTCTTCATAAGATTTCAAATATGAGGATAAAGTATTTTATTGATTATCGATAAAGGACGTTTTGGGGCGACAACGTATCGATTAGAATATACGACCTTAATATTTGTTTTTACGGTATAGCATGTTATTTTCGCGTCTCGTCGTGCTATCATTCGTGGGATGATACTCGAGTAGACAGATAGTGACGCGAATTACTCTATGTATCGTCGTATTATCCTTCTCATAACCCCTATTTAATAGTGACAATTAAATCGTAACTTATGCGAATCAAAGTTTTCTTAAGGTAGATGATTTTGATAAACTTTCCGACGAACTCGTGATGAGTTATATGAGAAAAGGGACGAGTAAATACGCGTACGCTTATGAGCTTAGGTAAGCTCGCGGTTACCCCCGGGGGTTAGTTGGTAACTTGACACGCCTTTGGTCGGCTTCTGTCGGGCCAGCGGCCCCTTCGCCAGTGATTCCGGCGAGGCGAAGGGTAGTGGCCCTCTTGCACCTCGAGAGATTCGTCCTCGCAACCCCAACGCGCACCACACCCGGCAACAATCGGTTAGGCTGATTCTCGGACCTCCCTTCCTTCGCACCCCCGACAATAAGCGTGGGCTGCTTATACCGCCAATTTGTCTCGACGCAACATAATCTTTCTCTCCAGTCGAGGAGTTACCCACACTTTATTCCAGAGCAGAGACGCGGCCCACGCGAGATCATAATGGGACTTGTAGGAGGGTAAGTGCTTCCCCCCCCCTCTTTCTCTTCCTATAATGCCCCCTCCTCGCATTAGCTTCGGAGGCGGACAATGCTCGCGTGGCACGAATGCGCCCTTCTTTCATTCGTCCAACCACCAGTCTGCTTCTTCTCGTATTTTCTCCTTCTCTTATGTATATGTCAGGAAATGAGAGAGAGAGAGAGAGAGAGAGAGAGAAAGAGAAAGAGAGAGAGAGAGAGAGAGAGAGAGAGAGAGAGAGAGAGAGAGGGAGGGAGGGAGAGCACTTCCTCTTCCTTCGGTTCTCCATAAAAACCCCAGAAGCTATTTGGAATCAAACGGCCGATTCACGAGAACGCTTTATTTCGTTCTCGTCGCTACACGAGATTTGTTAATGGTTATGGGTTCCGCGCGTTGGTTACGGGCTCTGGATCGAATCTCGCGCGTGCCAGAGCACGGAGGCTGCGGAGATTACCTGCCTCCGCTTCCAAGGGGGTAATAAATGTCGGCGCCGAGGGATTATCCCCGCGACCAATCAATAGAGACCGCGGTTCCGCAATACGTCCGCGAGACACGCCGATAACTTTTGCCTGTAGGTATATATGTAGAAGAACTTCGAGTTTGGCTCTCCGGTTTACGTGGCTGTCGGCGTATTGGGACGGAAGCTAAGTGTATTCTGTTACATTCGGTTTATTTGAGAGAAACTGCAGGCGGATTCTAGAAATACTTTATGTGTGTGTATGAAAAGCTATTAATTTATTCTATTAAGCCTCCAGAGTTGGCGTAAGTTTATTGAATCCACTCATTTATATATTTTATCTGGAGATTTGAAGTATTGTAATAAATTATTACGTGTACCAAAGATCAACACATGTTTATTAAAAGATTAATTAATTTCAAGGAATAAATCAACACTCATATGAAAAAATACTGAAGTCTGACATTTATAGTCGGTTTTTATTTTAAGATTGTTCTAAGTAATGTCTTAAGATATTAATACGACTGTCTGATTGATTCATGATATCTTAAGACTTAAGCATAAGATTTGATTATGAATATCGGCCTATTAAAAGTAAG
>Ga0157363_1005861_pt1 | contig 11519 bp, 15 predicted proteins | sample AttsexASBM1_FD_111477 | JGI IMG/M metagenome (GOLD analysis project Ga0157363, IMG submission 111477) | Fungus gardens microbial communities from leaf cutter ant in Ribeirão Preto, State of São Paulo, Brazil - Atta sexdens ASBM1 | ecosystem: Host-associated > Fungi > Mycelium > Unclassified ...
CTCATAGTTGCTAATCGTGCTAAATTCGACGTATTCAACGCTCTAACACTGATGGACAATGTATCAATTTTACAGGACCTCAAGGTTCGTATTGTTCTACTGTATTTGCCTCGTGCAACTTCTGAACTTAGATGTATAGTTCGGAATCGGGGATGGTTCTTTGAACTTCTATCTGTTTAATTGGAGGACAGCTCCATTGGCTGGTGTCGATGCCCAGGGAGATGTTCCAGCGGGCAAAGGAATTGGTGTTGTCATGCTGTAAAGCATCATTGTTATTCTCAGTTAGTTTTCTCAACCATGGATTAATGAGTGATGATGCAGGCGCCTGCATTGGAGAGTCTAAAAGCGGGTTGAGCTAATTTACATTGTGCTATGTGATTTATTCATCGTCACTGATCATAATAACGTCATCGTCATCGTCAACTCCGAAGTCAAAGGCAGGGCTTGGCTCTCTCAATGGCACTTTCTTGCTGTGATTGGAGAGCCTTGCACTACCAGATCCAAGAGCCCGACCTTCTGCACCCCATATATGTGTGTTCGGTTTTTCTTTATATTTTCCCTTAGAAGACGAGGTTGGTGACATCCCAAGAGTCCGACCGTTTAACGTTTGGCCTGCACCGCTAAATATCTGAGGCGAAGACTAGAGCAAAACCAGCCAGCTCAAGTGGATTTACAGTGAATATGCGATGCAACTCACTCTCGAATCTGACTGTATGAGACCCGGAGGTGGCGAGGGCGGAATATACTCTTTCGGATTGAATCCAAAGAAGAGTTGGCCGAACGGAAGATTGAGTGCAGCAGGAACTTTGACTTCTGATTCCAGCATGTCGTTATTCACGATACGGTGCTTGCTGAAACAGCGCCAGATCAGGAAATGGGCCACTTAAAGCAGGAAGGATACATACTCAGTTCGAATAATCTTGCTCCCTTCAGATACTTCCTCTATCTTCCTATAGCTGATGCCCTTTCCCTTCGTCTTCCTACCATTTAATGTCTCACCCTTCCCCTTAAAGCTCTCCCAGTGATCTCCATCCTTGCTAACTACTGTTTGCGTTGAGTTTGTTCCTGCAAATGCACTAGTCATAGAAGAACCTGGCCGTGATGAACCAGGAGAATGTGAATCGAGGTCAATCTTTAGTTTAGAAGCCATAGTAGCTGGTGGAGCGGCTTTGGGTCGTTCGGGTTCAACATACCCAACAGGTGGTGCAAAGTCAACTTCGAGGTCTGTATCCAAGATGCTGATCCCCTCCCCTCCAGGTTTCGTCTCCATCACAAGAAGTCCGAAGACAATGGAGTTATAGACAATTTCAATGATATCACCCTGAGTTAGCGCAGAAAAATTACGTAGAGCTTGCTCGAGCCTGTTATGATGTAAGTTGGGGAGAAGAGTTTACTATGCTGGTAGACTCACACAGCTTTAGGATCTGAAATCTCCAGAAAATGTACATTCTGTGCTTGTAGCTTGACGAATTTGCCCTTAGTGAGTTCGGTCCCGGTTATACGAATGGTATCTCCTTCGTTCAGTCGAAGGGTCGTCATCATCCAATAAGGCAGGTGCACACAACCCTCCTCTGCAATGAATTCAAGTACACCAGCGTGTGTGGAGGCTGCCGGATTGGCAGGATTTCGTAATTGGAACGTCCAAGGTCCTTCTATCTCTAAGTTTGTAAGACTGGCCAATGCAGATGGTGGCATGATGACTATAGGATGAATCAGAAGGATCCAAAACAGCAGAGGAGTTTCGATGTACCTTTTCCACCATAAGAGACGTTGTCTCTCTGACGGCCTGGTAACATGGCGACACTGTATGCCTTGAGATATTCATCATAAGATCTCGGATTTCTGCTGGCTCTTCCTGGTCCGAAAGCACCTGGAAAACCACTACTCGAGAATTAATGGCCATTTAGGAAAGTGAAATAGATATTGATACCCAGCCAGCTGAGCTAATAGACCATTTGGTCCATTTGGGCCACTGAACTGTAGATTATATCAGCGTATACAGTTATTGTCCTCGTAGACGACGCACAAAATCCATGTTCAAGCGAACAATCGAAATGGACTTCCACTTAGGAACGCGCAATCCAAGTCACAGATGTGACGTATCATATTACTGCCGCTTTGGTAGCCGACGCGTCCGTTCTAAATCTTTCTCACTTTTTCGCTATGGCATCACAAACACCTACACAAGCTCAGCAAGGCATCTCTAGAAATAACTTAGGTGCAAATGCAGCTTTCAAAGACAAGGTAAGTTAAACATCGGTTGAGATGATCGATTCTTGACTCGCGCTACAGGGTAAACCTATGGAGCTACGACTGTCGAACATGGTCGCAGCAAAAGGTGAGCTCTTCTTTACTTGGGATTGCATTGAAAATTTAGGTCAACTCTATCAAGCTATTAGTGATGCTGTTCGGACATCGTTGGGTCCTCGGGGAATGGATAAGATGGTATGATTTCGGTTACTTTCCCTCTTGCAAGTCGATTAAAAAACGAATGCCTTTATCAGATTCAAACGTCCAAAGGAGAGACAGTCATAACGAACGATGGTGCTACTATTTTGAAAAGCATTCAGGCTCTTCACCCTGCGGCAAAAATGGCATGCCTCAGACTTCTTCACTCATCTCGTCCCTCTTACGTCGTCACAGCTTGTAGATCTTTCTGCTGCTCAGGATATTGAAGCAGGTGATGGTACCACATCCGTCGTTGTCCTTGCTGGAAGTTTTCTTGGAGCCGCTGAAAAGATGCTGCAGAAAGGCATCCATCCCACTACCATTTCTGAAGCTTTCCTGAAAGCTTCTGCGAAGGCCGTTGAGTATTTGACGGAGATTTCGACGCCTGTGGACTTGAATGACAAGGCAGCCCTCTTGCGCGCGGCTAGTACCTCTCTGAACTCCAAGGTGCGAACCTAAGATCTCCCTGGCCCAGATTCATTCATCATCATACGTTAGATTGTATCTCAATATTCCTCGACACTTGCCCCCATTGCAGTATCCGCTGTTACTCGTCTTGTCACCCCGACATCATCCAATGTCGACCTCCGAGATATCCGAATCGTAAAGAAGGTTGGAGGAACTATCGAAGACACCGAGCTCGTGGACGGTGTCGTTTTGAACCAAAATGTTGTTTTATCAGCTGGAGGTCCTACAAGGATGGAAAAAGCCAAAATTGCCATCGTCCAATTTCAGTTAAGCGCACCCAAGCCAGATGTGAATATCTTCCCTCTTTCTCCTTCAATTTTCAATTTCTTATACCATCCCAGATGGACAACACAGTCGTGATAAACGACTATCGTCAGATGGATAAGGTAATCAAGGAAGGCCGTCAGTACATTCTCAACCTCTGCAAACGCATCAAAAAGGCCAATTGCAACGTCCTCCTCATTCAGAAATCAATTCTTCGTGATGCAGTTGACGACATCTCCCTTAATTTCCTCAAACGCCTCAACATCCTTGTTATAAAAGATGTTGAACGTGACGAAATTGAGTTCCTGTCGAAGAGCTTTGGCTGCAAACCTGTTGCTGATATTGAGAGCTTTACGGAAGACAAGCTTGGATACGCCGATCTAGTCGAGGAAACAAGTGAATCAGGCGTCAAGGTTGTTAAGATCACGGGTATCAAGAATAGAGGGAGGACTGTCAGTGTCCTCGCAATGGGTACTAATAATCTTGTCGTGGAAGAGTGCGAACGCAGTTTGCATGATGCCCTTTGTGTCGTTCGCTGCCTTGTGAAGAAGCGGTCAGTCCATGAAAGCACTGGCTCGTCTATTTACCTAACATGCCCATCTAGTGCTCTTATTGGAGGTGGTGGTGCACCTGAGATCCATGTATCTCGGCTGCTTTCACAGTATGCTCAGACCCTCAAGGGAATGGAGGCCTACTGTATCCAGGCTTATGCGGAAGCTCTTGAAGTTATCCCCACTACATTAGCTGAAAATGCTGGTTTAAATCCTATCGCCATCGTGACGGAGCTCCGGAATCGCCATGCTCTGGGGGAACGCAATGCCGGGATCAATGTCCGCAAGGTCGGTGATTTTTTATTCGTATTCATCGTACACACTCATGTAGTCAATACAGGGATTGGTCTCAGATATTTTGGAAGAGGATGTAGTACAGCCGCTTCTCGTCCTGACAAGTGCTTTCGAGCTTGCCATTGAGACTGTTTGTCTGTTACTGAAGATTGATGACTATGTACAATCGAGATAAGTGGTATATCCGACCTGTTTTTACGAGCATTAGAATGGAGACACTCAGTGATGAAGCAAACAAGACCTTCCTGTTAAGAATCAAAAACCTGGTTTCAAGAGACAATGGACAATTTTTTCAGGGATCACGTAGTTTTGTTATCTTGACATTGTTCAATCGGTCCTAACATTAGTCATAAAAGGAATGTACTTGGGGAAGTCAGTTAAGAGTATGTCAATATCCAGAACCTCTGGGATGAATCATGCCTCATCAATAGTCAGCTGCTCCAAATGGAAAGAGCTGCTTGAAGACAATGGAGACGACAATGGAGACGTGACAATAGGTTTGAGGTTCACTCTGGCCATATCATAGCTGTGGCCAATCCTATAACTATTGACCTAGGTGTTCGTTAATCATTAAGTCCTCAGGAAGTCATATGACATACTCAGCAATGTTCAGAAGCAAACTACTAGGAGGGCGAGCAACAGTTCTTCCTGCACTTTTCCTGCACTTTTCTCAGAGATGCGTTAGCTCAGACTGAAGCAATACTGCCACCAGTGACCATATGATTGACACCTTATCAACATCATGAGAGTGGTTCTTGTCACCATTTCCCTAAGCCGAAGAAAAAAATAGTGTCGTAGTGGTACAGATTGCATCAATACTAATTCTAAGTCAAAGTCGTAGTGAAACGAACACTACGATAACGGCAGTTAGGGGGGGGGGGGCAGTTTAAGATGTAAACCGAAAGGTATGATCTTTAGAAGGCAGTTGGGAGGCTAGCATAGCAAAGTGATCAATGAGGTAGTCGAAGTTGACTTGATAGATGGTTGAGTTGTATCTCAGCCAAGCCATAGGTGACCGTGTAAGTTCATCCATCTACTTATCATCACAGGACCGATACGGTGATGGTGGAAGGTTGTCGATGTAGAGGGCAGTCATATCAAAGAGTGTCCATAAAAGACCATGTGTGGTTATGCTCCGCAGTGCACTGATGCCTAGGCCACGGTACAATCTGCCAATCCCCACGAAGAGAGGTCTGGGATTAGTTGGGTCAGTACCTACAAGTAGCAAGGATCAGAAGGGAATCCGAAATCCGAACAAAAGAAACTTGCCGCGTACTAATCTGCGCAGAGTTTCTAGAGGACCCCGATACTTCTCACCAGCCAGAGCTCGTTGCTGAACTTTTGTCTTTACGCTACAATTAAGTCGGTAAGAAAGTAATAAGAAAGTTGGAGAACTGAGTGAAGAACACTCACACGTCCAAGGGATAAATGAGAGCCCAAGAAGTGACCTAACCATATAAATTTAGTTGATAAGAGCACGGGAAAGAGAAAGGACAACCATACACCTGAAACAGAACCGCAAACGAAAGGAACCAGTGAAGGATGAACAGGGAACCACGAGGGTGTAGGTCCTTGTTCACCAGACCTACTTCGACCAAGCATATGACGCATTCCATCATACTCCAAAAAATACAACGCCGTGCCTGCTGTGTCACGTACTGCATAACTTCAACATCAACAGACTGCTACCGAACACAGGACGAGGGATCAAACTTCGAAAGCGGTGACGTACTGAAATGGAGCTTGAAGCCAGTGTACAGTCCACCCAATCCATTCGTCCCAAAAATTTCCCGAACAGCTTCCACAGTTCCAGGCGGTCGGACAAGAGTAATACCCTTTGAATGGGCGATACTATATTCCAGCTGTCGTCGGACCTGCATAAGAGAGAAAACCAGATAGGGTCTTCACTGAGGGATATTCCAGTGATAAAGGATGAAAATAACCTTCACGAGCTCGAATGCTAGGATTAAGCAGGGTCAGGGCAGGCGTAAGAGTAGTAAACAAGATAACGAGACTTACGTGCACTTCCAAACGAGATCAGTGAGCCAGACATGGCACCACTGATGCCACCAGTCAGACCCGCGTCGACAATGTGAGGTCGACAGAAGTAATTGCGTTCTGCGCAATATTCCTTTGTCCGCGAGTAAATCGTAAAACTGGAAGCACCTGGTGATCGGCATTCATAGCTGTTCTGACGATCACTTGCACTAGGAAACACTCACGGACGAATGAAATAGTCATCAAGGGTATCCAAAGGCCTCGATAGAAACCCATGATACCCTCCTCTTTGTACACTAACGCCGCGAGCCGTGGAATTGTTATCGAGCCTTTCGTCGTTTGCAACCTGGACTTGATAGAATCGAGCTACATAATGAGAGAAATTCGACGTCACATTCTTATTCGGACAAGGACCGTATGGGAAGTGAACACATACCGGGTACCCTGCAAACGTTGATATGTAACTGGCCGAAAGAGCGCACACGACAGCCTTATTGCCTGTAAAAAAAACACCATGTCTGTGGATGCCCCAGTGACAGAACAAAAATTCAGTGAGCGTACGTCGTAAGGCATCGTTGAGCACAGCCGGATCATATAAGGGGTGGTTGGGTGTCCTGAAGGCATTAATCATCAATGGGAAATCACAGCCAAACCGTCAGTACTCGGGTCAGGATACCCAAGAAGTGAAAATCGAGCACGGACCTATTTCCATCCATAGAGCGTCCTTGCGAACTGGCTCAGGAAGTCCAGCTCCGTGCACCCGGACTAGGTGTTCAAAATTATGTTCGCAGTAATCGATAGCCCCAAAGAGCGAACAAAAGAGGAATGGCTAATGAGTTGCAGAGAAGGGTTGGTACTCCGGGATATCAATTTTACCTTTTCTGGTATCCCCGGTCTCATGTCTGTCGGGTGGTTGGTCTATGCATAACTACAGAAATGAAGGTATTTGATTGGCTCTACATACAGTGGGGGATAGATAGCTCGAGATAGAATACTGATAAAAACCATAGGATCAATGCTAAAATCCACCCAGCCGTTTCTTCGGCGGCTTCTTTTTCGGCCGCCTACCATGAGGCTCCGGAAGAACCTGTGTACTTGCTATATACTGTTCAGGTTGTTGTGAATGGTCTTGGGATACCTGTGACATGGATGGCTCATCCTGTGGCCGGGTCTTGAACATGCTCGTCGACCGGACGGGGGGTAATTCTATCACTGCAGGCAGCTGTTGGGTAGTTTGACTCCCCAGGCCAGAGCCCAGAGCCTGTGACGACATGATCATTGGCGGCCGCTGCGAGCTCATGGCCTGCAACATGCTTGGCACCATGGTGATTTCTCCGAATCCTTGCAGCACAGAATGTACATTGGAATGGGAACCAGAATCACCCAAAGTGCTGTATGGATCCTGGAAAACATAGTCCTTGGCCTTCGTACCCACTTCCCAGTCCTTCAGTAGTAGTCGTACCCCCATTGGTAAAGACACTTTGCCTGTTGGAACCCCTTTTTCATGGTCTTCATCATAGTAGTTTTTCTTCTTTCCCTGGGACATGGGAACCAGGTAACCAAATCCCATCTCTGGAGGCTCTCTCGTGCCATTTTCACCCAGTGAAAGTGCCTCGGTCATCGTCTCCAAGTCATTACCTACTTCACGTGGACCAATGAAAGGAGATGGAGAATAAACGTCTTTTGAAAAGGTCAGGTCGACGGCCAGCTGTTCTCGTGCATCGTTTTCTCTGCGAATAGACAAAGCAGTTCGATCATCTTGAATCAGATCAAAAGAACGAAAAGATTCTGCCAGATCCCGAGCTCCAAGGCTGAGGTCTAAAGATGGGTCAATTCGGTTCTGAATGTCGGCGATATTGTAATGCCATGGAATGCCCTTCCGTATTTCCTCTATCGGAAATCTGTTCTGGGCGATAGCTCGAAAACCACGAGCTGAATTCAGCAGGCTGCCTACAGTGTAATCGGATCTCGAAGATTTGCTGGGGTCCTCGTTTGACCGGAAAACAATATCATAACTGGATAAGCTTTATGAGCCGGTACTCTCGAAAATAGCTAAAAACGAAATTCACCTTGTCAGCACGTGTTCAGAAGGACTATCATTCATTTGCCAAAACGTAGGTAGTTGATCCATCACGTCATAGAGCCTCTCTGCTTGTTCTTCTTCTGCCTTCTCCTGTTGCTCTGCATAAATTCGAAAAATGTCTTGCCTGCTGTTAGAAGAGGGGAATGTTTTTCGAATTTCTCATGCTTACGGTCATAGGCAGGGAATAGATCGGTCACGACTTTTCCTTGATCCCCAAAAATATCTGCATCAGTCTTCGTGTTTCCGACCATGTCTACGAGTTGATTTACTGCATCTGACTCCTCAACACTCACAGCTGCAGTGATCTCAACATCTTCAGAAAATGATGTATCGAGTTGGACGCAGTCCACACTGGCCTGTTCACCAGCTCTGAAAACGCTCAAGGCACAAGACCCGCGCTTCAGGAATGCTATCCCAGTGAATCGACGATAGCTTGCACAGGGCAAGACGCCGTAAGGTGAGTCATTTACACGTATTAGTTCATCATCATGACAAGAGACGTTGTATATTGTCAACATCCCATTGCGCTTTGAGGTGAGGAAAGTAGTGGCTACAAGAATGTAGTTAAGCCTGGGATCAGAATACTGAAAGTATCATGACTTACGAGAACTTTCAATGAAGAATGTCGACGTTTGGAGCGTCCTGTCATATTGTCGATGGTGCTTGTAACTCAAAAGAGGTTTTCTGGGGTACCGTGAATCAAGCCAAATGACCTGTGATGTAGAGCAGAGTCGGATAAGGCCATCCTGAGCGCAGTCTTCACTTGAGGTCAAAAAATCCTGTGCTTCTTCAATGTAGAGAGGAGATAGCTCTTCTGACTGAGATTGCGCGTTAGAGAAGGGACTTACTCGTGGTAGGCTATACTCACCCGAAAATCAAGAATATTTACAGCTTTCTCTGATAAGACTAGACACTCTGGGGGTCTTGCTCCCTTCCCAATTCTCCAAAACGGGCTCGTTGGAGCTGGGTCAAGCCCGGGGTGGAGTTCAACCCTCGGGAAATTAGTTCAGAAACATAAGAGAAATGAAAGTAACTGAATAGACCTACATTGTTTTCCGGCCGTCAGCAAGACTACACCCATATACGGCGCCCTTATTGTTGGCTAGGAGAATCTCAAAAGGTGCAGCATCGGAGGAAACTTTGACGTCCGAGATACATGTTCCTCCAACGTCATAGCTATTAAAATATGTGAGATCCTGGATGCCGCTAGTTCCAGTTGCTTGTGGATCGAGTTTAAGCAGAGACGTTGCACCAAACGTCCGAATGCCGATTAGACTGTCTAATGAACGTTTGAGAAGGAAGCATCAAAACGCAGTGATTAGTCGCAAACCTCTTGAAAGATCATTGGTGGTTGAAGATGAGATTTGTCGGATAGGTGTGCTGAAAGTCCGCTTAGGAGTAGCTGTTGGTCTGATCACTACCTTCCCATTGGCATCTTCCACGATAGGGATCATATCTGAACATCAATTTAGCTCCAAAAAGTGAGCGGGGGTGAGGTGACTTTCTGAGTTCAGCACCAAGTTCTCCTGTTGGAAATACTAGGAATTTTTCCCTGTTGTACCCAGCGACAATATCCAATATATTTCCCTCTAAGGGATCAAATATCGTGAGTTCGGTAGCATGAAGTGCATCCTCTGTGATATGACTCCGGATAACATCAGCGGAAAAATTAACTTCTGGAAACTTGGTACGCAAGAAGTGTGTCTAAGAAACTATTATGAGCAACCAAGATCTATCCAAACATGGACGCACCCCTTGGCCAGCCCGTTGATTAATCGTAACCGCCGGCTCGGATACTAGAGGAGACTTGGTGGCGGGAAACACATCTAAAGTATTGGTCACACGAAATCTGCGAGCTTCACAAGGTCACAATTGCAACTGTGAATATAAAAAAAATACTTACTGGCTGGTCGTGAGGAGACCAGCGGCTCCCACTCAAATCTTGCGCCGCTCTGCACCAAGGTCGCAGCGCCGACGGTCCCATATTCAAGCGCCGTGTAATTGCCTTTGATGAATTTTCTGGATTTCTTGCTGGCTTTTGCCGAGGGATTTGGCGGACAGTGATGGGAGGGCCAGGTTTGCATTGAAACTTCTCCTTTTGGACTGAACGACGTCGACTTGCCCATGCTCAGGCTCTGGGTTCACCGTCCACAACACCTTCAGATCTGTGCAAGGCTCATCCATTCTACAGTCTCTGCTGCAGCTTCAAGCTCAAGTACAGAGGCCTCCAGGCCCAATGACCCAGCCTCAGCAATATGGACTCCCGAGTCAATACGAACGGGCCTTATTGCACGGAAGCGTGGCATGACGTCTCTCTGGAATGACCAAGGCGTCAAGGTCCCGGTGACTGTGCTTCAGGTTTGACCTTGTCTCCTTGCTTTGGCGTGTTCTTCATCATCATCGGATACTTGCAGGTTGAGAATTGTCAGGTGACAGCCAATATTCGTACTGTGCGGCGCGACCATTCAGTATACCATGCTGTACAAGTTGCCGCCTCGGACAAACCAGAGCGGACAACAACAAACCAGATGCGAGGGCATTTCAGCAAAGCTGGTGTATCTCCCAAGAGGATTGTCAAAGAATTTCCTGTAACACCAGATGCTCTCGTGCCCGTCGGTAGGTCACCCAATCATAACCAATCGGTCCTCATTGTCTCATATGCATAGGAACGACACTGTCTGCAATCCATTTTGTCCCTGGCCAATATGTGGATGTGATAGCCAATAGGTTTGTATAATCATCCCGTTCTAATATCTATGCTGCTCATTTCCTGAAGTATCGGCAAGGGCTTCCAGGGTGGAATGAAACGATGGGGTTTTCATGGTCTAGCGGCCAGTCATGGTGTATCTATATCTCACCGCTCCTCTGGTTCAACTGGTCAACACCAGGTGAGTTCTTTTATCATGATTTCATTCAACTCCAAATTACAATAATTCTCCCAGGACCCTGGACGTGTTTTCCCTGGAAAAAAGATGGCTGGCCGCATGGGTGGTGAACGCATCACAACACAGAATCTTGCTGTCATCCGTGTCGACTCAAAGCTTAATCTCATCTTCATCAAGGGCGCTGTTCCAGGCGTTGACGACGCTCATATACTCATTCGCGACGCCAAGAAAATCATGGCTCAAGGCAAACACAATCAAATCAAAGGCCTCTTTGAGAAAGTATTGCCCAAGGGCGTGGACGATCTTCCTTTCCCTGCTGGCACCATTGAGCTTGCTGAAACTTTACCTACCATTATTGAGGCACCTGCATACAGAACGAGCCCCTTCATCCCTCGAGAGTAGATTATCTCAATCTTAATATTGCCTCTTGTGAAACTGCTCCGGTCGGCCTGATAATCCAGATGGAGAAACGGACGACTGGTAAGATTGAGAGTGTTTGTAAGCTGGATAGCCTTACAGAAAGGCACA
>Ga0157363_1005863_pt1 | contig 11519 bp, 4 predicted proteins | sample AttsexASBM1_FD_111477 | JGI IMG/M metagenome (GOLD analysis project Ga0157363, IMG submission 111477) | Fungus gardens microbial communities from leaf cutter ant in Ribeirão Preto, State of São Paulo, Brazil - Atta sexdens ASBM1 | ecosystem: Host-associated > Fungi > Mycelium > Unclassified ...
ATATTTTAAAATAGATCTTTTTTCATAATTACGAATCAAGAATTAAATAGATCATAATAAAGAGAGGGAGGGAGGGAGAGAGAGAGAAAGATAAGTATATTACATGTAAAATAAAAAAAACACTATATATACATACATTCCTATATATATATATATATATATAGGAATGTATGTATATATAGTGTGTGTGTGTGTGTGTGTGTAAAAAATTTTGTAAGTGAAAAATGACTAAAAAACAAAAGTCTATAGCTTACTTTTTAAAATATTTAAAAAATCATTGTTTTATTTAAATAATTTCTTAAATAACTATACTCAACGAGAGATTTACCCCTCTTCATAGGAAGTGATATATAATATAATAAGCAAAGTAAGATGTCTAGAATCGTATACGTAAATATGACACGCTTGGATCTAGGCTTAGAAAATTGAACAGGTAAAATAATTTTGACGTCCTCATTTTGCTCATTGCCTCATATGCACGAAGGGAAGTCTGTCTCTTTGAACTGTATATATAGGACGCTACTTTAGCAGTCTTCCAATGATTAACACTTACAATGCTTGTTATATCATTTTATCCTTTTGTTATTTATATATAAATATTCAAGAGGGACAAACGATGCTCGCGAGTATTGTGAGCGTCAAATGGAATGCACTCTTTGTAGTTCAAAAAGAAAATAGTAATAAACCTTCAATATATAGAATATATAGAAACTTTTGTGGAAATTAATATTGATGAATACGAAAAAGTTTATAATAAAAAACACGTAAATATTATAATTAAAATGTACATATAATACAATTATAATTTCTGAAAATTACTTATGATCATCAATCTATGTAATCATATTTTCAGAAAAAAGACAAGTAACAATAACAAAGAAAAAATAAGACAATTACATATCTTAAATGTCATTACAATATGCGTAATCGTCGTTTCAAGAGAAAGTAGACAGAAAAATTTATATTTTGATATATTTTTTACGATATATTTTTGTAATAAGAGTTGCATGATTTGTACAATTGCCTACATAATCATATTGATCAACAGTTGGAAATTTAAATCCAACAATGATACAAACAATACAAAATGTATCCAACAATGATACAAAACAACAATACAAAATTTATTCCCAATCGTATATAAACAAGATTATTTGTTTTTAAAATGTGCTTGGTAAGTACAAAAAAAAATTTAAACTCATTTCGATCATTTAAGTTTGAGTCCGTCGATTGCTTGCGCTGCGACATTGGTCTTTCTTTTACGATTTAAATTGCAAAATTGACTATTATTGCCCGAGTATTTATATACTATATATCACGTTTACGAATCTCTAATCACAAAGAGTCAGGAAAGATGAAAATAAGAAAGAAATTTTAGAAAGAAGACAAAAAGAAGAACGGATTAAGAAAAAATTTACAATAAAATCAGCATCACCTTTCACAAGTATGATATTGTCTTTTTAAAAAAAAATTGCATTGAAATATTAACAGAACATAGATATGGCAATGCAGATGTTAGAAGCAGAGCACAGAGCATCCGAAAGCCTTCTGAATTTTATCCTTATGATTCAGTGCAGGAATATCTGCCCCATATGTTATCTTGCATTTCTCACAAAGATGAATTTGAATCAACATATAGATGAATACCATGCCGGGGTATCTTTCACATGCGATTGCTGCAACGCAATCTGCGATACTTGGCTAAACTTTCTAGAACATAATTACTCTGTTCACAGGCACGTAGTATTCTGTCCTTATTGTTATAAAGCTCATTCCAATCATTGGAGGCTGAAGCTGCATTGGAGAATGCATGGTAAGAAAATATATTATCAATATGGCATTATGACAAACAGTTTTTTGAATCAAATATATTGTAAATTTATATTTGCACACAGAACCGTTCGAGTGCGAAATATGTTACAACACATTTAAAAGACTATCAAATTTGAGGAGCCATCACCTCGTGCTGCATCATAACGTGCCATTCAACTTAACGTATCGTCCACTGCAAAGAGAAGAATAAAATTACAAGGAATAATTAATACACGAAAGAGCATTTATACATATGGTTTTATTCTTTGTCGAAAACTATTGATATCGTTAAAAATAATTTTTTATAAAGAACCTCACAAAAAATATGATATTCTGAATAAGAGCATATATTACATCTGTGTAATGTTAAATTATCTTTCAACAATTTAGCAGATTAAATGAATAATGTGATTCTTCAAATAAAACACAAATTTTTATATTTTGGACTACTACTAGATTATGACAGTTAACATATCAAATTAAAACAAACATGTACATAAATATAAAAGTTTTTAAATAAAAATTGTCAGAGAATAAAAATCAGAGATTTAATTTTTCTTAAAAACAAATAGATTAAATATTTTATCTCCTAATTAAATATTAAAAATATGCCTAATTTTGATAATCTTTAACTAACTTATTTGCGTATATAGCTTAAACAAATAAACTGTCTTGATATTTCGATTTGCACATTTCTGCAATCATACTTACATTACTCACAATCAGTGATTACAAATTTGCTATAGGTTTATTCAGCATATAGTAATAGTATCAGAAGAAGCAATACAAAGTTTGGATACATATAGACAGGACTTGTTGTTTACTATTAAATGTTTAAATATAAAATATGTTCAGATGAGATTCAGACAAAAAAATCGTACACATTTGTCGGTCAAATCTAATATCACAAAATTCCTCCAGTCTTCATGCTAAGTACGTGCTGCGATGTTGTTCTTATCGACTTTCTGAATCTGTAATTGCAAAATTCAAATTACCTGAAATTTTACATATCAATTCGTATACGAAGATTTCGAAAGAATAGAAATAACCTGTCGTAAAAAAGCGAAAACAAAAGACCGAATTGTAAAATTACTTTGTTAACAACAGTTTTTTCAAAAGGAATTTGCATTGAATCAAATCGCCACCATCATGGGTGCCATCTTATCAACGAATAAAGAAAGCAAAGATTATCACAGGAGTCTGTATTCTATAATTCTATGCCGAAATGTCTGCTGCAAATGTAACGTTCACTTTAAAACAAAGATAAGTTTGGACGAACACATGCAAGAAGTCCATGCCGAAACATCTTACATGTGTCATTATTGCAATTCAATCAGCAAGACTTGGTTCACGTTTCAACAGCATATTTATGCATTTCACAATGACATACTATTTTGTTCTTATTGCTATAAAGCGTATAGCGATTATTCGAGTTTATTTCTGCATTGGAAAACGCATGGTAAAAATCTATCAGATATCTTTGTCCGTACAAATAATTCTTATGGATCGAATATCTGTATCATATAAAGAATTTGCAATTTTTGTATAAACATTTACAGAACCGTTCGAGTGCGAAATATGTAACGATACATTTGTTACTCCACAGAGTTTGAGGGAACATCGTATTGCATTACATCGGAACGTACCATTCCAACGAATGTTTTTCCGACGTTTTAGAAGATAAGGTCAAATTAAAAAATGAAAGAAACGCTTTCATTAATTTTTGCCTATGTTAATTACATTCAAAAATTTGCGGATATATCGAAAATGACTTTTATTCAGGAAGAAAATATTATAAGATACATTGTTAGAAAAACAGAAATTTGCTTTCGGTACATGTAATGGAAGCAAATTTCAAGCAGATACACTGTTAGAAATGTTCTTAAATTCATTAAATTTTAAGTTATAGAATTTGAACTTAATTTCATGGCATTATTTAAATTTAATGTATTTATGACTAAAAAGTATATTTGTGTACATATACATAAAATTTTATGTATTTTTCATGAAAATTTATGAAATTTAATTAATTTTTCATAAAATTTTATTAAAAGTACATTAAATTTCATAAATTTAATGTACACGTTCATTACATTTAAGTGATTACTGTAACTTAATTTTCAGTTAAATCATTCATTATTTTTAATTTCGCTTATAATTCATTTACATAAGTAAAGGAAGTTCGTGGTTACATTTCTAACAGTGTACATTAAAAATATTTAATATTTAATGTTGTCAATGAAAATGAAATTATAAGTAACTTAAATTTAACGTTTACTTATGTTAAATTTCATGCAAATCTAAAATGAAATTTAATAAAAAAAATGTACTAAACGTCGTAAAATTTTATAAAAAGTACACTAAATTTCATGTATATAAATATACTTTTCAGTTGCAGATATAATACATTAAATTTAATTTAGCGTCATAAAATTGAATTTAATTTATGTAACTTAAAGTACATTAAATTTCATGACATTTTTATTAACAGTGTATATTTAAAATATATATTTTATAGATATTGAATTGTCTTGATTCATAATGACTTGGCATAAATGACTTGGCTAGTAGCCTAACTCACAATAAAAAATATAACGTTTATCTTTATTCTCAATTCTATTAGGTCCTTAGATTCTATGTTAAATTTAAAGAAAAAAAAATCCATTTTCATATATACATAAAAATTTGTAAATAAAAGACTGATCAAAGTCAAAAGATTTGACTTTGAAGAAGAAATTAATTCCTTTTAAAGACAAACGAATTTTAAATACCTTCCAAAACACATTAGCGTCTTCTCATCCTTATTGATATTTGTATCCTATTTCTTTTTATATAGATACTTATAAAAGTAATAAGAATTAATCCAGTAATCCTGCGAAAGATCCATCGTATGTAATAAAGGTGCGAAAAACTATTGTGTGTATTAAAGATTAATTTTATGCATAAGTAATATTTAATGATACCTCAATTTACACTTTCGAATTTATTATTGTCCGAATGAACATCATTGTTTCCTGTAATTTTTTAATGTTAATTCATTCAAGATTTAACAAATAATGAAATCGACTGTACATTGTCACAACACGTGTGAAAAATTTATATATATAATTTTGAAAGTCCGCATAGAAAACGTTATAGTTGGAACAACCTTGCACGCGCACGTAATACATCGAAAACTATTTATAAATGAAACACCGCCATCGTATTATTGCTCGAAATAAGTTACCCAACATGCGACGTCCATACTTCTGATGACGTTTGCGTACACGGTGTCCAGAAAGAAACATATTTTAATATTATATTTTTCAAATATTATATTTTTCAAATAGATTTATAATCTTGATAAATGATCTTGTCCTAAATGATTTCTTCAATTTAAAGATATTGATAATTATAATTACCCTTTTTCTTTGATAATCCTCAGATGTCTCAAATTACCTTTCATTAAAAATTTCTCGCCGCTTACTTAAAAAATACTTAAAAAAAAATTAACATTTTAACTGTAAGAATATTTTTATCTAAATGGTGAATAATAAATTGGATAAATTCATTAAACAAAACCTAAGTGCGGACTTGATTAGAAAATGAACTCTGTTATATTGTTTTTTCCTTCTTCCTTTCACTTCCTTATTTTCCTCCACACAAAAGAACGGAGATGAGAACAGCGCGCACGCTCTTCACGCAAGAATAAAATAAACGAGACGTCAAAGAGGCGGACTGTAAAATATATCTGTGGGGTCCCACGCAATTTGGCGACGGCGGAGACAGCGGAAAACGGTCAGCTCTATCGTCTTCACGATCAAAACTCGCCGCGAGATTTTCCTACATGGTGACAAAGTGTGGTCCAAGTAGACGTCTGCGAAGATTTATCGTTAATGTAATCTTGTTATCCAGATAATGTGATTACTATATTGGTGATCGATTTAATTAGCAAAAGTGGAAGTCGTTTTCGCGATTCGCCATATAATTGAAACTCTCGCGCAAATAATATACGGAGAAATATCTTGTATATTACAAGAGATTTTGTTGATTTAATAAACTTAGGATTTAAAATAAAACTTGCGTAATTGTGATTTATGTGCACACATTTAATCTAGAAATGCACGAATGTGAATTCGTTGGGTTTGTATAAGAAAAATCTAGATCGAGCTTTCATATTTTTAAAGCTCCAATATGTGGCTATACGAAAAGAAGAATTTAATCTGACAAATACAATACGATAAAAGATGATAGAAGGAATCTATCAGTAATACTTTTGAACAGATTTCTACAAAGAACACCTCGTGAGGATGCAGCGAGTCCTTAGTCTTCAAATGACTCGCAATATCGACGAGTCCAGTGAATATGTGACGAAACGGTTGTGTTTCTCGTTTCTTTTCTCGGTTGGTTTCCTATGTCTCCTATGCGGTTTTCTGCTGGGCCGTTTCACCGTTGAGAGATCATTGGAGGCCCAGGCACAAAAGATACGAAGTGAATTGGCAGGAAATGGTCTCCAAAACACAGAATATCTTCAAGAAATAATGCTCCAGGAATTGGAAAGAGTGTCACTCGACTACGATCGCATGACGTATATTGTCTTAATATCTTATCATTTTTAATTATATATGACAATCTGAACATATTCTCACTTATATATCAGAATATAATACCATATAGTAGATTAATCTTTATGAAAAATTCCATTAGAAAATTATCGAATTAAATTCTTTACTAATAAATATTCGTTATTTTCAATTAGAAATAGACAGATGTCAAAAGATATGCGACGCATAAGTGGGCTCTTTTCCAACTTGTCACTCATTCATAAAGTGTACAATCATACACCATGCATTCATGCGACTGTCCGCGGTTCACGAGAATCAGGTGAGTCCTTAATGTTTTAGTTATATTTATTTGGATAAAAAATGAAGAGTTTACTATATCGACTCTTAAATAGAGTTTACTATATCGATTTTTAAAATAATCTGTTACTCTATTTAATATATGCGCAAATCATTTTGCAATTTTCAATTACGTTTACATGCAATTCACAAACAGTCACATGAAATAATCTTTAATTTTTTTATAAACGGGTGATCCTACTTAAGAATCACTTACCTCCTTTTATGTTTGTAAACTAGTCTTTTTATGAAACTTGGCCTATAATATAGAATAATTTGATAATATTTTCGCTTTATTTTAAGCTCATCAATATTGCACAAACAATTAAGTATTGATTTCCAAACAGACCTCCAAATTTTAATTACATTATGAATCTTGTAAACTCCTTCATTACAGATCACTACCTTTTTTACATTTTCAGGCTACATTTAAACAGCGTCCAAGAATCTTCTAAAATTAAATTTTACTAAGTTTTAACTAAGATATAATCAGATTATTATTGTTTTTATTTTGAATTGGGAATTATTGGGAATTTTAGAATTTTGAAGCTAGAATGAAATTCAACTTTGAAAACAGATTCTTCTTTAAGTTTTTCTTTGTTAGAAAGCTTCCGTCTTTAAAGGGTTAATGTGATCATGTTTCGAATAGATCGGTCTCGGAAGTTACTTGACACTATCGTGTCTCTTAATTTTATCATTGCATATATTTACTTAAAGAAAAACAATGCCTTTTATCTCTTCTCTCGTCTTCTACAGCAGGATTTTCGTTTATTCTACTGATTTGTTTCAGATAGATATATTATCTTATCCGTTAATGAAGACGGTATAACATTAGCTCTGGAATTGGCACAAGTTCTAGACAAGATATGTTTAGGGCACAATTGGCGACCACGACGAAGTTTAATCTTTTGCATGTCTTTTACATCCTCGGATATTTGCCCACAAGCTCTGCCTACATTTATATGGCGAAGAGCTATGGCTTACGTGACGGTGCACGGTCATTTTATGCGAAGTTTGCTCGAATTTTTATTACTTACGTGTTATAAACATTATATAGGAAACACAAATATAAAGAATTATCTGATTTCAGCTAACAATCACGCGATTTTATTCGGATCAGATATCATGCGATCCTTAGCTGTCGAAGCTATCAGGACAATACCCGGCGATAATAACTGGACATATCTCGAACACGAAGTGTTCGGTCCTCGCCTTTCTTTAGATATTCCGCAAGTAATATTTTCGTTCGTAAGTAGTCTCATTTCATACAAAGCTTTTTCAGAATTCCATCAATATAAATTGCATTTATTTTTAATTTAATAACATATATTGCTATATTTTAGATTCTAAATTAAGATTTAAACAATTTTATTATTAAAGTATCTGCTTAAATATTGTAAATATTTTATGAAATGTCTATTTGGTTAATAATATTAATCGGATGATTTCTGTGCTTTCATCTCTTTTTTTTTTATACAGAATAATAATAGTCTTACGCACAATCAAAATTCCCAACTATACGACATAACTCTGGCTCAGATGGTTGGCCAAACTATATGGCGATTGTCCGAATGTACAGTTATTCAATGGGAACCTAAGTATTTTAACGAAACCGTTAATGAAATAGTGGAGTCTATTAATATTCAGACAAGCAGATTTCAAGATGCAAAGGGTATTTTTTATTTCCTTTGATTTCATTAATTTTCAAGAGTGTTAAAAAGTCTGAATTAATCATTGCTTTTCTTCAGAGAAACTGAAGAAAACGTTAAGGATATTGCTCACAGCTGTGGAAGAATTTAATGCAGAAATCAACACGACAGATGATGTCCAGTAAGTATAGTAAACTCAGAATTAATTAATAATCAATTAATTAATAATCTTAATAATATCTGTATGAAACCAATGACATGGATATCACAGAAATTACTAGAATTAAAATTATTAAGAAAATTGTCTCATATAACTTGCCAAGATTATATGATTATATTTTAATGCGGCGAAATATTTTAGGATGCCGCATATGAGGATATGGAATGATCTGCTTCTAGATCTGGATAAGGCGCTTCTATGTTCTGATAAAATTGATTCGCATTCCAGAACCGATCTAGCGACGTTTCGGAAATTGTCGTACGATTCCATTAGTGAATCTACCATATTAGCTTATCTCGACCAGATGACGAAATGTTATGAGGACGCTATAGAAATTCTGCAAGAAAGATAAGACGAAAAAGAGAAACTTCTCTCTCGAAAGGATATAAGAAAGACTTCAGAATATATAGATAGTTACAGGACACCTGCTTCTTGTTGACAATACACATTTTTCATGAATTGCTCAGTCTCAATTGTTTTCTACGCAAAGCAACATAAATGACAAAACGAGTATTAGTGAGTATAAAGAATTTATAGTTCATTTTTATATTATAAATAGTACATGAAAATCGTTTTGACATTTCCTTTGCTTTACCTTATTTCATGTTATTTATTGCCCAGCTAAGGACAATTACAATTTTACAGTGAATATAAATAAAATATATATTTCTATCTCTGTGTAAAAATTTACAAAAATAACACATAACATAATACTTATTTGTATATTTTTATACAATATATATAACATATGCTTTCGCTATCACATTTTATACTTTTTTGGAATTGCTACAAAACTTTGTGGAATTTACATATATTCGTAATTTGTACCCTACATGTAAAAAACATTAGATTCTCTTCAAATTAAATATTAAATTAAATAAGAATTAGCTTTTAAATATATATAATATACTAATTTAGAAGAGTTTAATGTAATTATATACATTTATGTTCATGTAACATTACTTTAGCTTTAAATTGTAAAGCTATTTATCTGACATCGAAAATGTTACATACTCATTTCCACATTAAATAATCCAATCATGGCGTATAAATAGATCGGAATGCGAATAACATCATATCAAATCTGTTCAGACTTTTCTGATTTATGTCAATTTCATCGTATCCCTCCTATACCATATCTTATTTCTTTTTCGAACTGTGATGCATCGAGAGTACCCTCTATCGCCTCACAATTCGGATTGAAGACAGAATAAGCGCTGGGTTCGCCACGTCGTTTCGGCCCGGATCTGGTGTTCAAGCAGATAAAGATCAGAGCCGACAGTACGAAGTAGACAGCACCGAACTCGTACTCTAATGCGATCATATATAACGTGGCCCATAACAGAAAGTATAATAAATAGATTACTCGTTTTAACACTGTACTTTGCGATTCCTGTGTGTTGTCCTCCTCCTGAACGTCAATCTCCTGGACATTCTCTTCGACATCCACTGACTGTTTGCATAGTTTAACCTACAAACAAAGGAAGAAATTTATATTCCTTTCTCAAAACATTTTTTAAAACTTCCCGCAACTTTCTTTATTTTTTTCCCTCATAAATATAACCTCACCTGCTCCTCCTTCATCGATTCTTCAAATTTCTCGATTCTGATTTCACGATTCCACGAAAATATGTTTCTCATTACACTCTTGATCGATTCCATCATTTCCTGTCTGCGCTTCTTGCGTCTATACGCCTCCAATCTTTCCTTCACCGTCATCGCGATTATTCTGAATTCATCACGATGATGTTTGACATATCAAATGTTTGCAATTGCTGCCTGCTGACAATCTGCCATTGCTAGCAATAGTGGCATGTGGCAAACGCGATTTAAAATCGACTGAATCAATTTCGAGATATCGATACCTTAGTCAAATTCTGGTCGAGAAATCGAAAAATTAAATTTCAATTTCTCTAATCAGAGTTGGACGAGTGGCTCTTAAAATCCAACTTTACAATTTATGGTTAACTCTTAACCGAGGTTCAATTTATTCCTGATCTTTTTCCAGTTCTAAGATTCGAACCTCGATTAAGAATTAACCATGAGTTGTGAAACTAAAGGTGAGTTCCAAGTTACGCAGAAAACGCATATACTGCATTATTAATTGTTTTCCATTTACACATAAGTGAAACTAAGTGTGAAGTGAACTGAGTATTTCATACTTTGATTAAAAAAAAACAAAGTATGTATTTCATACTTTGGTAAAAATAAGTTATCACATGATAACACAGATTTATAATCTCACTTTTAAAGTGAGTTTACGAAATTCTAAAGCACAGTCTCGATTTTGTGCAAATTATAGGCAAAAGCTCAGTTAAATCTCACTTGTTAAAATGTAAAAGGAATGCTCATTCAATTGAGTTATGACATCACAAATGAGAATTATCTGAGAATTATCTGAGAATTATCTATCGGAAAGCAACTATTGTTAAGCAATGCTTCAAAATCAGTTCGTTTTATCAATGCACATAATTTAGTTATTCGGAACGATTTCCTGGGCGATCTGGTCATTAATGCAAATTATAAAAATATTATATTTTTAATTGTATTATTACATTATACAAAGTGAAAATTTTTAAATATAATGGACCGAATATCTCGGAAAACATGAAAAATATGGAAAAATGTTTCAGATAAAAGTTGTACAGTCTGAAGGGATACAAATAAAATATGATAAAAATATTGATAAAATATCGATAAAATATTGATAAAATATCAATGGATAGGTCGAGAAGGTCCAATGTCTTGGCCACCTAGATTATCTGATCTGAGCTACCTAGATTTTTTTTCTTTTGAGGCAAAATTCAAGAAATTGTTTATGTTTTTATGAATTATTAATTCTTCAACTACTAAAGAAAATATGATGCTAAAAATACGCCAAATGTTAAATAATTTCAAGAAACGAATTACAAAGTGTGCATAATAATTTTCAACGAAGATTGCAAATTTGGATAAATG
>Ga0157363_1005865_pt1 | contig 11518 bp, 4 predicted proteins | sample AttsexASBM1_FD_111477 | JGI IMG/M metagenome (GOLD analysis project Ga0157363, IMG submission 111477) | Fungus gardens microbial communities from leaf cutter ant in Ribeirão Preto, State of São Paulo, Brazil - Atta sexdens ASBM1 | ecosystem: Host-associated > Fungi > Mycelium > Unclassified ...
TACGTTAAGTAAATATATTTAGTGCTTTAGAAGATATTTTAGCGAATTTTTCAAGATCCAATGTTACTAGTGCTAATTTCGACAATCTAATTACGTACGGCGTAAAATTACGAGCGGTCAACGAACGATGCGTGCAATGAACAACCCATCGATCAAATTCCTCTAGTTGCCAGTCGGTTAATTTTGGCGGCAGGCCGCGCGATCCGTGGCGGGCGCGTGCCGGCGTTTATTTTCACAGAGAGTCGGAAATAGCCGGCGGCAAAGCGCGCGCTCCACCCAATATTATAATAGCGATGACTGCCGCGGCAGACGCGACAGTCCGCGGGCGAGTAACGTTCCGTTGCGCGAGAATGGGAGGCGAGTAACGTTACTCCTCGGCCGCTGTCCGGCGCGACAGAAGCTGCAGTTTCATGTTTTCCTGCGACCGCACTGTTCGCACAGTCGTGAAAAACCGAAACGCGCGCTTGCCGACGCCGGCAATCCACCTTCAATCGCGATAATTACACCGTCAAAGTGCGCAAACATTCGTCATCGGTTTTGTGGAATCACGTATTAATATTATCAATATTAATATATATTGATATTAATAACACAATACAATGATAATAGTTAATTTAATGGATTTTTTATTGTAAACGTTACTTTCATCTGGAAGCAACTGTTAAGTCATATAAAAATGCGAACGTTTCTATCGCTTGTCGGATTTGTTTTCGAAATTGATGAATTTATTTATATAATAAAAACTTGGTATTTATGATATTGACGTTGTCAGATGTTGAATAGTTCAGCACGCGGGTTACGTAAAATGCAGCGTGGATTTATGTAGTGCCGTATCATCGCGATAAGAAGCAAAAAATATCGCTGCACACGAAGTATAAGCAACGACACGACGGTGCGATCGATGTGAACTATGTAAAACACATAAATTTGTCCGTCGCCTGATAAATCATTCAGTCAAACAGCAGTGAAACAATATTTGTTTGTTATTAAAATTATTCGAGCGCATGATGAACATTCGTCATCACGTATAATCGGATCGAATGGCATGGAAATGTGTCTTGCAAATCTGTGCATAAGTTTACAGTGTTGTTAATTTCCACGCGAGCATCAGAATGGCATCAAAAGGGTTTATGCATGATGCAGATCAATGATTGCTAGCATGGTTAACCAGACCTGGAAAATGGTAATTAACGAAAATGGTTTCAGATTACGACGCACTTGGTTGAACTTGCGCTCGCGTTTCGCATGATTTACGATGAACGTAAATCCTTTGACGATTCCGAAACACGCTCGTTTATCGTTATCGTAACTTCCGTCATGCGGTTGCTTAGAGATACTCAAGGATAGGGCGATTCTAATCAATTCAAAAAAGAAATGTTGTTTAACTGTTTAATTCTACTGATTATGGGATAAAGTCATTGAGATTGGAATTATATAGTATTACATTACAAGTTTTATGAATTTATTATAAACATATATTATATTGAAAAGTAATATAGAAAAGTAATATAGAATAAAAATATAACAATATGCGATCTTATGATTTATAAAAATAAAGATCTATTTTTATAAATAAAGTTTACTTTAATTCATAAGGAGAGCAATGAATGATATTAACCCTAACTGTACATACTTGTTTTTTGCACCCTAGATATATACACTGGGATTCCTGGGACCCCATTCATATTTGTTACCGTAACTTCTGTTAAAATGGATATATTTCAATTAATTTTTTTTTCAATCAATGGAGAATTGATTAAGGAACAAGTCTACAATATGTAAAAATCGATAGAATTAAGGAACTTCGAGATTCAAAAATATATAGATTCAAAAAAAAAGAAAAATTTGGAAACGCGAAAAAAATCTCGATTTAGAAAGAATTTGCGCTGAGGTCTCTCAGTGTGTACAACTAGGGTTAATATCGACGAAATTATTAAGCTAAAAATTGTTAAATTAATCTAAATTGCGTATGAAATTTAGCCACACGAAACATGCAGATCACTTAATCAACGGCGGTACAGAGTCATCAAACAAGTTCGATAAGCGCAGCTGATACCGCTGATGATATTGTACAGTGCGTGAAAGGGCGAATTCCCCCGCGCTCCGTCCTGTTTCGTCTCACACAATTAATTAGCGCTGCAGTATAATCGCGTCGCTAATAGCCGGGTAATTCTCGCGCGAACATAATTGTCGCGGCGCATCGGATCGTTGATGGGCTGCACTCGTATCGACGAGCCCATCGCTGACGAATGCACGGCTCGTTGCTGTAGCGATGCCGTGTTGAGTTTAGAGGACAGAGGAGCGAGAAGAAGGGGGGGAGATTTAACAGAATAGCATAATTCCAACGCGATTAATTTGCGATCACCGCAATATGCATCGGGTATCGCATTGCGTGCGTCAAATTTGCGCGCGGCGGATTGTCTCGATATACGCGGCCGGTGCAGGAACATCGGAATGCGTCCAGGGATGCATTCCGATTTACGTGCGTGCATGCAAGAGAGAGAGAGAGAGAGAGAGAGAGTATAGAGATACGGATCCTTTCGCCTTCCGTACTGTCCGTTTGTGTTGCTACACGATCGGAATGTCAAATACGTAGATGGATAATTGCAATAATGACCTGTACTGTACGAGGCCTTTAACTATATATTGCATGAAACGAGATGCATTCTAAAAAACCTGTAACGTACCAACGTTGTTGAAAATCACGATAGCTTCGACAGCTCCCGATGTTGGCGATTTCGAAAAGAATTGATCGTTACATGCCTTTCGTGATTACGAGTAGTGACTTTGATATCTGATCTTATGGCGAGAATGAATCTTTTATGCTCGTTCTCATCTATACTGTTAATATAATATAATGTAGATAATTGTAATCTCGATTCAATTAACTCTTCATCTTTTTCTAGTTATAAGAATTAAAAAATGATGAAGAGTAAGTTGAACCAAATTGAAAGTTAATCTATATTGGACAGTAGAAATTAGACATGGGCATTAATCTGTTAATGACATCACAATCTGAGGACATTTTTAATGTGGTTGAAATACGCAGTATTGTAGTATGCAAGATATAATAAGAGATTTGTAATATCAATTACAAAGTGATTATTGATATCATTATGATGTTACTTATATCAACCATGACATTGTCACAAATCTATCAATTTACATTATTTAGCTCAAAGCATTTCGAATCATGTTACTTTAAACGTATCGTAATTGTACGTACACGAAAGTGAATGTAATACGCTGATCCGAGTATACGCAATGCGTCGTACTACGAGAACGTGTCTCTAGCATATTATCCTACGGCTTAGTTGGCTTTTGATCCGATTAAAATGGTTTTGCACTCCAATGGATCATGCATAATTGCATTGCGCGATCGTGCACGTGAAGGACCTTTGGTGGCTGTTCTCCTAAAGGAAATCCGTATTATTTTATTAGGCGTGTATTTTATAATCGCTTGGAAATCATATTAATCATACAGAAATTTTTATACTGCTCATATAATTAATTTGTTTGTGTTTGATAGAGATTTTTTAAACCAGGAATACAATTGTCACATTCAAATATTATTTTTTGTATACACGTTGATTAAAAATATTCTTTACAATACATTCACATATTGCATAAACTTATTTACGTTCATGTATAAAACTTATTCGTGCATAAATTTATTTATTGAAAGATTTTTTAAACAAAAATGAGAGTGAAAAGGAATGTACTCGGCAGGTCTAGGTGCCTAATAATATTTTTGTGTGTGAATTTTTTACAATTTCCAATTCAAACAAATTATGCATCGATTATTATTAGCGATATTAACGATCTTGAAGATAGCCTAAGACGATTAAAACTTAAATACATAATATCACAAATTGAACAATGAGTCTAATGTTACTGATACTAATGAATATTTATATTGTAAAGAATTGGCATGCGAAAGTGAAAATTATAAAAAATTTACATAAAACTAAGCATCAAGACTTGCCTTGATGATTCTCTTCACTCATTCGTATTAAACATTTCGCGGTTTTCCATTTTCACTTAATATTATTTTTTTTAATATTATTTTTTTTCGTTTTTTTTTGTTTGTAGTGATAGAATTTATTTTTCACTTTTTTTGTTTATTTTGACTTATTTTAATGTACTTTAATTTTAATGCAACTTTAAAAACATAGCGATAGCCGATACTGACATGGCCGATTTTTTTATTATTATCGCGTCATTATAGAATATTAAAACGATGTTACGTGCCAACAAAGTCCAAAATTAATTGGATGACGATCGTTTAGTACGCTCGAGTTCCGGTAACGAATTTCTTTGCCAGGCCAACATCATCATACTTGTCAGAATTTTCCACGTACGTTGAAAAATTTATAACGAGATAAAGTTTTCACGGAATTAATAAAATAAATAAATATCTTTGAAACTCCATTTGTCGGACTCTGTCTCTCCTGTCTTCGATTGCATGTAGCTCCGAGATATCAATATTACGAGATATTTCACTTAACTGCGTCAGTTGAGCGAAACATCGAAAAACCATTTTAGTTTCCTTCGAGGTATATTGCCTATATTCATCAGAAATTTTCCATTATCCTGCATGCCACATGCGATACAAACAAATATATCCTTCAATGAAAACTATAGAAATATAGCGATTCGATGTACGACGCGCGTCAACTGGTGTCGAGAGTTTAAACGATGCTCTTTTGTTCTCGCAATAACTGACCGTCATTGATCGAGGCACTGCACGACCTAATCTGCTCTCATGTAAGATCTTAGAATCAATTAATCGTTTAACCTTTCTCTGCCATGCAGAGATTTAAATCATCTCGCGCAATTATAGAATTTTGAATTTTGCGTCATCAACATCGTCATTGGTTCTCGTCAGAAAAATTTAATCTTTCATCGAGATTAAATGTTTCTTCGATTAAATGTTCTTTCTATTATATAATTCTCATAATATCTACACTTATTCTTTGTACTTGTGATCACCTTTCGATTTTGATTGTCACTTTTCGATTAGTGTTCCACTGAAGATCGATTACTCTCCAGCTGGAGATTACAAAAAGATTATCAGATTTGACTCTCTTACCGGAGATATCTTTCTAAAAACTCTAGGAAAAACCGACGCGCAGACTTCCCTTACAAACAAGTCATCAAATTTTCTGCCAGAGAGCCGAAGATTTGGTTGAAAAGTCGAAGAAACATATTTGTGATCCGTGCTTAATTCTAACACTATTTAAAAAATTTAGAACTCCTTAATATCCGTTTTCACAATTTAAAAAAAAAACAGATGAACTTTAATCTCGGTTCAACTTACTTTTTATCTTTTTTTAGTTCTTTCTAAAAATTAGAAAAAGATGAAGAATAAGTTGAACCGAGATTAAAATTAATCTACGTTGGCGGAAACAAGCATAAATGAGGATAAATATAATTTATACCGAAAATGTATTATATTTATACAAATATAAAAGTTGCAGAGAGAGAGAGAGAGAGAGAGAGAGAATAAATACTAAGTGCCTGTTTATGTTTTCAGGTGAATGGCGACGATGAGTGGGACTATGAGGACATTATTTTGGAGCGAGGCGGAGCGGGCCTAGGTTTCAGCATTGCTGGCGGCACAGACAATCCCCATTACGGCAACGACACCGCCATTTACATCACTAAGCTTATACCGGGCGGTGCCGCGTCCGCGGACGGTCGACTACGTGTCAACGACACGATACTGCAAGTGAACGACGTGTCCGTTGTCGATGTACCACATGCGGCCGCCGTAGATGCACTCAAGCGGGCCGGCAACACCGTCAAACTGGTAAGCTTCATCCTCTATTCTCCAATCTCGGTGCACCGATACAAGCCCATTTACAGGTTACTCGTTCCTATCGCAGATTGCTTTGTTGCATTAATGTACCTTTACAAGCTCAATATCAAGTAATAATTTAACACAACATTGATTTTGAGAAGGTAATATTTTTAAGTTAAAAAAAAATGTTAATTATTTAACTTTTCGTGGTTAGACATGCAAATTTGATCCCAAAAAAACTTTTAAGGATATATCTCCAAATTCTTATTTCAAAATAGGATTTGACATGTCATTTATCTGAAATTTAAGGTTCCCAGCGCGTCAATTTGCTTATAGTAGCTGTTCACATAATATTATTTTTGCATTGGGATCATTTTACAACATTAATCGTGAAATATTATACTATTTTCTCTGAAAATACCAAATCTGTAGAATATAGAAATAAATTTTTTATTAAAAAAAAATTAAAAATATTTTTCTTTTAAATTTTTTTTTCAAAAAACGTATACCCAATTTTTTTTAATAGGTTAAAATTAAAATCTTCATAAAATCATTGTATTTTTATGTTCTACAATTTTTAAATTATATTCAGCAATTTTTTTTTATTTCAAAGAACAAAATCTATGAATACAGCAACTAGTTAAATATGCACAGGGGGCATTTTGCTCCGGTGTGACCATTACAAGACTTTCGAGAAGTATGATCACAAATGATTAAGAAAATACAAATATCTTTTTGACAATAAAAAATGAAGCCGTGATATCCGGATCAAAATGTTGTAAGGGATGCAACTAACTAATGCAAATTCTAACTGACATTAAAGATGCTGAGTACGGTACTCTGAGCAACTGATGTATGCAAATCTCAAATTCGAATTTAATTGAATCACAGTGCAATGGCAACACATTGTTACTGTGATCACATGGCATATCATATGCACATCTCAAGTGCGTAGATTTAATTGCGCGACGAATGTGTCGGGAATAATTGAATTGCAAATGCTGTAATGCGTATGCTTTCTGCTGTTAAACTCACCTGTGTATGCATATTCAATTTCTCAGTTACCTACCAATAGTTACTAGTCGAATGTTTAATTAATTGTATATTAAGCAGTATCGTTATCAGTGTATTATCAGTATTTATACATATATGCATTCTAATTTGCTGAAAATTAAAACGATATTTCATGCACCGTTTGTCAAACTTGATGTTAAATCGATAATATTTTAATTGCTTTCGTTATTATTCTACTTTCTGCCTCGAACTTCCTATTTTTTCCTATCTTTTCAGTTTAATGGCGACATTTCGAGTTCCAGAAAGTTCCGTGGGATTGACGGTCTTCTCCAAATTCCATATTTGTCATAAAAACGTGTTGAATATCTTTGGCTTATGTCTAAGAAAAGTCCCGAAGCGACTATCATTCACCCGGGCCTTCCGAAATTTCTGTAGCTTGGCAAAGTCGTCAAGGGATGAGGGAAAGTTTCGATGGGATCATTCGTTACATGCCTCTCGGATATACATTAATGTCAGTGTTAAAAAAAAAATTTCCAGACAGATTGTCGTTGTATCTTCCTTTTTCAGGGGAGAAGGCCGATGTTGAACGTGAAAATCGCAAAGATAATTAAGAAAACTTAACCAATTGAATACTTTTCTGAAAGATAGACTGATGATTTTAAAAAAAATTTGGATAATAGTATTAGCTCTAAATTATTTCGGAAAAAAAAACAACTTTTTCGAGGATTGTCAGATGTTTTTAAGTTTACTTGAGAGATGATACGAGTCAACATGTTATTAACCTTTCCAGGCTGGAAATAACAATGAGGAAGACATAAAAGCTTTATGACCGGGCCATTCTAGATATTATTATTCTGACATTAAGTCGCAGCTATCCCTCCTTGTACACAAACGCATCTTTAGAATAGGAATACGATCACAATTTCGATTTTACAATTTCGATTTATGGATGACTCGCAATTTAATTTAATTTAAGATTAAATGAAATACTGCATTAAATGCATTTTTATCCAATGGAAGTCGTTATATTTTATTTATTAAATTAATACAATTTAAAAATGAATAATCGAAATAACGCTTTTTAATTTAATACAAATATTACAAATATTTATTAAAAATTACGTTATTCTTTTTTATCAAATTATTTTTATTTTATATTGTATAATTATTATAGAATCAATGATTATAAATGATAACAGAAACGGTACTTTTCGCATATTTTTTTAATTTTAATAAATATTTTAATATTAATAAATATTTTAAATATTTGCGTCCTGATGAAGTATATCGGCAATCGAAATATCTTTCAATGCCTTCCTTGTGTAAAGTTTAATTAACCACTTTAGTAATGATATAAACGGGCCCTTAAGGAGAATGGCGAGCAGGAACAAATCCACTTTATAAATCTCACCGAGTAAACGAGAGTAGTTTGAAAGAGGATATATCTCTCCGATCAGCTATCGGGCAGGCATTTAATTACGTGGAGATTCATTGTTACATCGGGAATGAAAAAGCGCGCGAAGCTTTTTTTTAAACGCTTCTCAGATGAAAGCGACATCACTTAAAATTTGTAAAATTTTACTCGTTTTGATCGGGCATTCGCGATGCTTTCATTCAAGCCTTGTTCCTTCTTTCCTATATTCAATTAATGTCTTGTTCGCCCATTGATTTTCAGTATGTACGCCGACGGAAACACACGCAGTTGATGGAGATCGAACTGATCAAGGGTAACAAGGGCCTTGGCTTCAGCATCGCCGGTGGTATTGGCAATCAACATATACCAGGTGACAATGGAATCTACGTGACCAAAATCATGGACGGTGGAGCCGCCCAAGTGGATGGTCGCCTCGTCGTCGGCGATAAATTGGTAGCCGTCAGGAATGCTCTGGTAAGTAAACATACATACACATCAAGTTTGGCTTTTGCGTCGTGTTTGTTTCATCGAAATATTGGCGTAATGTAGTCGACTTAATGGAGATGATATCGTATCTTTTTATGGATTACATTGTTATTATAAAGATAAGACAGGCGTTGAATTGTACGTAACATTACACAATAAATATTTCAAAGTCAAAGCGTTGTAAATTTATCTATAAACGTCGAAAAACATGATTATTTGTAACCGAAATGTGACACGTGTTCATAGAAAAATGAGACTATGATTATTTTTTCATTCTAACAAAGAGTAATTGTGGAATTATCTATTGGCAATATTTCTTTTTTCTCTTTTTCTCTCTTGATAAGATAAATATGGTATAGATCGTAGGTTTTGAGGTTCATTGATCACGACTCTAACTCGCGATAACAGTCGTTTTAAAAAAGGGACTCTTTATAATGCATATGTTACACATTATACATATATCATTTATTAAATTACTTCTAAATAACTTCTTTTAGTGCAGCAACTAAAAAAACGTGATTTTCATGTTATTACTTTCAATAAGTTAAATAAATATTACCCTATTACTCATCAAAAATAAACTAACTTAAACAATAACGAGTTACAAAATTGATATATGAATAAATCAAATAAGAAAATGTCAAATACAGTTAATTATATAAACTGTGCAATTACTATTGGATTTGAAACACAAACTGAATTTAATTTGTAATAATATTACAAATTAAAATTAACTGATTTGATAATAACGCTGTTTTCACTTTAAAATACTGTAAAAAATTTGTCGCGAAAATTAAATGCCCTTATTTGGCGTTTTTTTATTTATTTGAAGAACTAACTTGATAAAAAATCATCAAAATCGTCATACCTTACAAAAGCTAATTTTTTAAGAAGTATGAAACAAAAATGACAAATGTAACGTTTACTCATGTTAAGAATATATATATCTTTTGCCAATACTATTTTGATTAGCTAATAATTTTTTATCAAATTGTAAAATAATTTTTCTTCTTTTTTTGGGAAATTTAATTTTTTTAGTTACATCACTTTTAAAGTAAGGGAACAATATGTTAAGTGGAATAAAATATTACACTGTATTACTCTGTATAAAACATATCTAGATTGCAAGAAAGTTTTGGAACGTTATCGTAAATTGGGAAAATTTTCATGCCGATCTTACAAAAGAGATCCTCCCTCGTCTTTATAATCTTTAAAATTTTATGGTAACGATAAATGGAACTTATGACAAGTTTCATGGAATCGAAATATCGAGAATATATAAAGATAAGACTTTTGACTGCTCTTCTTCGATAATATCTGAATACCTTCTTATCATGAATCTTCTTCGATTTCAGAATACAATTCAAAACACAAATACAAGAGCATTCGAAGGCGTAGAAAATAAATTCGCGATCGGAAAACGCATATATAAATTGCCATGAAAAAGAGAGTATCTCCAACAAGTCTGGAAAGAGGGAGAGAGCCATTTCGAGTTTTATAATTACTCCCGAAAACTTCGGGCTTACGCGCGCCAAAACTAATTACGATCGATAATTACTTTGCCACGCGGGAGAATAAAACGTAAACGGCAAGAAAGTTCCCGGACACTGTCGTAAACAACTGATTGCGAGTAAATTTCCATGTCGAAAATTTAATTGAGTCTCGATCTATTCTTTTCATCTCTTCGCCATTATAAATTTTAAAATTTTATAATTCGGGAGTGAAAGAAATTCGTGACACGAGTTCTGTGAGACTGCTTAAAATATATCTATTTTTGACAATCTCAAGGAACGTGTCATGAGTTTTTTTTCATTAAATTATAAAAAATCTTAAATTTAAAATTAAAAAGATTCTACCTTTCTCCCTTTCTCTCTCTTTTCTCTCTTTCTCTCCCCCCTCTCTTTCTGTCTGTCTGTCTCCTTCTTTTTTTCTTTTGAGAAAGAGAATGAATCAATACTCAATTAAATACTTCTAATATAAAAATTTTTTAATTTTTTTTCTTAATAAATCAAATTCTTAATAAATAATTTTAAATTCTCTATTTTATTTTTACTAAAAATTAAAGATAATTTGTCTTGATATTTTAGTGTCTCATTTTTCTTACTTGTTATATCAACATCTTAATTTGTGAAAAATGAAAAAAAAAATATATTTGCAATTAATTATACGCAAGTGTGTTTAGAAATGGAAAAAATTGGCACTCCAATCTCGATATTAACTTAACTACCGATTATTACCTTCAAAAGATAGCAAAGGCAAGCCTTTCAACGCACTTTTGTACTATAAAGAGAAAAAGAGAAAGCGCCTTTCCATCATATGCGCGTATTCTGCACTTCACCCTCCGGCGACAGTCATAAATCAAACCGGCCGTTCAGCGGCTTTAATCGGCGCTTTTTTTTACGCTACTCCCAGATGGGTGCCTTAAAGGTGGTGAAATCGCTGAAGCGAAAAATCGTAGACTAGCAGAGGTCGACTTGCCATCGACGGAAGCTGTATATCGCTGACGGAAGAGCTATCAATTACTTCGACGGCGTCTTGGAAAACCGCCCTAATCTACTTTTCCTATCCGTGCTGATTCTTAGAGAATGAGATGTTTAATCTCACTCGCCGATTATCGCTTAAAAATATAAAATCTGTTCAACCATATATTTTGATTAATTATCGCATAGATACATATAATTTGTTAATATATTTTTTACGGAGGATGCTGTAATTTTGTGCAAGCAATTACATTATTTATATTATATAAAGTTTTATGTCATTATACAATTAAAATAAAGAAAGAAATAAATAAAGAGAAA
>Ga0157363_1005867_pt1 | contig 11517 bp, 6 predicted proteins | sample AttsexASBM1_FD_111477 | JGI IMG/M metagenome (GOLD analysis project Ga0157363, IMG submission 111477) | Fungus gardens microbial communities from leaf cutter ant in Ribeirão Preto, State of São Paulo, Brazil - Atta sexdens ASBM1 | ecosystem: Host-associated > Fungi > Mycelium > Unclassified ...
GTTGAATTTTTACACGAAGAGAATAATTTTATTTAATATCTAAAAATTTATCTAGATATATCATTCAGATAAATTCGAAAATTTTTAGATATTTGAGAAAAACCGTTCTTTTCATGTATATCCTTCGGGTACTGAGCCCTCTCACCACGTCAAGGTGTACCCGTGAGAGGGAAGATGACATCTGAAAAATATAATATACAACTTTAATATATATATTACTATGCAATTATCGATTAACTTTTAGAAATAAAACAATCAAATATCAATTGGTCATCATTGCGAAATAAATTCAGAGTAGATAAAAAGGAACTCTTATTACGATGTCTACAAGATATAATTAGAATCAATGAAATAAGTTGGATTATTAATAAAAATGAGAAATATTTCTTTTATTATCGACGAAATATTTCCAAAATTATGCTTAATTAATAAATAAAATAATATTATTAATTAATTAATTTTTATACGTATTGTATAACGAAAAGTGCAATAAAAAATTAATTAAATTATTAATTACATAAATTATATTAATTGTAAAAGCAGGAATTGCGTTAGTTGCTTGAGAGTATTTATTAACATTTTTTTTTTATGACTCGTATGATACCGTTCGAAGAATAATCGAGAGTTATATTCAAGCGAGAGAAAAATTTTATGTTAAATAAAAATAATTGTCGTCTGTAATTATCGCGAAATAGTAATAAGTTCTGTTTTTCCATCGCATTTTGATTCCAAATGATTTAACTGTACGAAATATCTATTCCGATTGTCTGATTATCTCGATCCTTTTATAGATAATTAAAATTTAACGTGCCAATTAATAATAGTATTCTGAATAATCGTATTCACAAAATACAATGTTTCGTATTATATTTGGCATTCTTCTGATAAAATTAAAAAAAAAATTTGAAGAAAAGCGATACAACTACTGCCTGTACGAGCCTTGTTAAAGGAATGATTGCGATAACTACGCATAAACATGACGCGCTGTCTGCCCGTCCGTTCGCCCTTCCGCGACAAAACAAACCTCAAGGTTGCACGCCGATCATTTAACTGTCGAAATATTAACGTATATTTCAAAACGAATAAAATAATCTATTCGTTACATTTTTAATATTTTTCAATAAATAGGCTTTATTTCACGATTCATTGCACACATACAGCTCATGAATACCTTAGATATTTCATGTGTTTTCATGTATGTATAAAAATGAGATTCTTATTATTAGATATTTCATATTATGGCTTTTTGTTACTTTGAATTGTATAATTCTGCCATTTTCTTATTCCGTTTTATTTCGTTTTATTTCTTAATACAGGGAAAAGTAAATTGTATTTAAATTACATATCTCTAAATATATGTGCTATTTATGTATTATTTTATTTAATAGAAATTGTTTCTTAATTTAAAATAAATTTTGGCATCTATCTTCATTTAAAGAATGTACGGCATATTATTAATCTTTATTTAATTGTAAATCATCAAAGAGAGCAATAAAAATTGAGATATAATGTTAAATTGAGATGTTAAAAACTCTTCAAGAGTTATTTAAAATTTATTATTTTAAATAACTTCTTACTTATTTCTTTATATTATAGTATACACTTTAGTTTTGGACAATCTTATGTCTCGATGGACAGAAAACAGAATTTATTACTATTTCGCAATAATTACAGACGACAATTATTTTTGTTTAATGTAAAATTTTTCTCTTACTTGAGTATAACTCTCGATTATTCTTCGAATGATCACTATACGAGTCGTAAAAAACAATGTTAATAGATACTTTCATTCAAATAACAGAATTTATACGATTCCTACATTTACAATTAATATAGTTTGCGTAATTAATAATTTAATTAATTTTTCGTCTTCGTACATCTTTCGATATAATAAAAAAAAATTGAGTAACTTTGAAATTATTTATCGGTAATAAAAGAAATATTTCTCTTTTTCTATTAATCTCTAGCTCATTCCATTGACTCTAATCGTATCTTACAGAGATCGTAATAAGAGATGCAACCCTTTTATCTACAGCTTTGAATTTATTTTACAATGATGGCGAATTGATATTCTTTTGATATACATTTCTAAAAATTACATAGGTAATTCGCATTCGAAGAATAATGCGACACACGGAGCGACTCGTATCACTACCATTCCCTTCGAAGGTCGTCGAGCGAATGCCAAAGTGCTGACGTAATCAATCACCGCGCCGCACGGCACGTTTCCCCCTTCCTCTCGCTTTTCGCCGCGCGTCCCCACTCCTCACCGTTCAAATATCTAATGAAAAATATTCACGATTTAGTCAATTATTCGTATTTAATTTTGACAAATATTGTCGTATATTTCACGCTTTGCTTTGTGGCATCTCTAACATTTGTTCAATCCTATATTATTTGCACGGTTTTTGTAAACGTAATTAGTAATTGTTCGGAATTGGAATATTTTGGATATTTCAACATTATGTCTCAATTTTTATTATTCTTTTAAATGATTCATACTTAAATAAAGGTTGATAATTATATTCTATACATTCTTTATATAAAATACATGCAAATTTTCTTAACATTGTGAAACAATTTACTCTCAATACAGTTTTGGTTAAAAGTATTAAATGTCTTATTAGTCACTATTTAATTTTTTAGCTAAAAAATTAATTTATGACACCACTATTGCTGTAAATTATTCTGTGTTACAAAAATTCTTTAAACTTACGTATATATGCCGATCATGACTCGATAAAATAACCGTTATGATTTATTTAAAATAAAAAATGTAAAATAGAATCGGGAAACTTATTTAAAACACTAAATAAGAAATAAGTCAGAAGTGTAGTTATTTAAAATAATAAATACTAAATAACTCTTTTATATTTTTTATTTAAAATATATACTTTAAAAACATTTATTTACCCTTAGTACACAAAGAGAAAAACCTGAGAAGGGACATGACCTGTAACCGCAAAATTCTGCCGCGCACTACTGCCCTCTGACAAAGTGAATGAAAATTACATAGCAACGTCTATTTTGTTTAGGGTACATCGTCCATTTTTCAAGACTGGAGATAATAAATCGATATTTGGTTCATATAATGTAAGACTATGTTCATAGAGATAAAAATGTGCATAGAGAAAATTATCCATCACATTTTACGTGCGATTTTATAAGAGAAATGCGATTGGATAATTTTCTTTATTTATCTACGACATATATATTTTTATACGACAATGCAAGTTGTGTTGATATGCCCTGACCATGCATTTGTTTCTTTTTTCAAAATACTGAGGAATCTAACAAGTTACGAAAGAAAACAAGATATCCGGTGATTAGATAACACTATCATAAACCGAAATATATATTACGCAAATATATATTACGCACAATTTTCAGCAACATCATTTCTAGTTGTTCTTTCGTTGTGTGCTAATATATTTAGTTTTAAGATGAATCGAAACGTGGAACCTCTGGATTCATCCAAAATAAATATCAAATCAAGAACATTACATCAACCACCTCTCGATGAATTAATGAATGGTAATATTAAAGCGTTCTGAATTTGCAATAAAAAATCACAGCTGACAACAATTATATAATATTTTTGTTATAATCATAGTCCTAGCAGGAGGATTGACTGCAAATTTTGCAGAGGCTACTGTTGAGATGGTTGATTGTCCTAATTTTAATGGATGGCCTTACAATTTTTATCAAGAAGGTATAAGAAAAACAACAAACAGATATAAGATATACTTGGTGTTTCTCCAATTTCATATTTTTTTATTATTCCTACTCCTTCAGGTTTGTGTGGTAATCCAATTCTTTTGGAAGTTGGTGGTCCAGCATATCTTTTACCAACTGTCCAAACAGACAAATTCTATGATGTTAAATCATTGTTGCGACAGATAAATTACAATTATGATACTCTTGTCATTGGCGCAGGAGCTGGACCTTGGCCACATACAGGTTGCAATTGTGAGGTGTGTATTAGTAATTAAATTATCTTGATGGAATGAATAATCTAATTTAAAAGAAAAAGAAAGTAAATATTTATACAATATTTATTTCAGCTTATTATGAAATTGAACATAGTAAATGACAAAGTCTCGCCAGGATATAGACTTGGCATGGGAGTAGCGAATGGAACGCATTATGCATTTGTAAATAAATCTAATGGAGAATGCATACTTGAACGGATAGTTGCTAATGAAGATGAAACAACTTTTGCATTGTTGGCTAATCTGTATGTGTGCGAAGGCAAACCAGGGAAAGTTATAAAGGTGCACGCTAAAAAACGTACGGGCAATCTAGACTTCATATCGTGTATGCAGAAAGCATTAGCAAAACATTATGAGGATAAGCTCGTAGGTAAGTCTATCACGAACTATCATATAATAATAATCATATATTACGTACAGTTTTTAGCAACATTCCTAGCTATTCTTTCGTTGTATGCTAATATACTGATTTTCAAGATGAAAATCTACTATCATATAATATAATATAATAAAATTAAACAATTCACTACTCGACTGATTCGAATATCTGTAAACTTAGGTTTAGGTGGCATGTTCGAAGTAAGGAATGGAAAAGTAAAGCAGCATATTATGCCAGCCTTTTCGGATACTCCATTGACTAGCGAGACCCAGCTTAATAATTGGTTACATTTCTACGATATGAAGACTCCTCTGATAGCTGTTGGCACATTTGTTAGCGCTGAAACAGTAAGCTTTAGAGACATTCAATACATATGATAAGAAAAAATTATCTTCAAACTATGAAAGCAACAGTCCATAAATTTATGTTAAACCATTATTCATTTCTGTTTTATTGTGAATTAAAATACTCGTTGCTTCTGTCTTTTAGGATTTAGATCTCAGAGTCCAGCATTTTCATAGTGCTTTTGATGAGAACAGATTAGGTGGACATTATCATATTGATACAACGCCGGATACGATCGAGTATGAAGGTTACTTCAATATGGCAGCTACACTTTATCGTGTCGATCAACCGCCCAATAAATTACAGTTTGGGAAAGATTAATGTTATATATATTATTACATGTATATGTATATTGTTACAAGTTGGATTTTATGAAATAACTTTTATACTATTGAAATTGTCGCGAACGGTAAAAGAAAATATGTTGATAATATATTTTGTTAGAATTTATACAAATGTATATTTTAACATTCCTCTTTATGATTAAGAAATAAACATAAAATAAATATGATTTTGATAAATAAATATGCAGTTAATCCTATTTCCTTGTAAAATTGATTCGTAACTCATGAATAAATTATTTACGGATAAACAATAAAGAATATAATGAAATTGTCTTCTTTCAATTTTGATAAGTTTTGAGAATTTTAATTTATATTTTAATTTATATTTCATAATATAACAGATGTAAAATGACATTCTAATCTGTGTAATGAATTGATTTTAATAACAAATAAAATAAATGTTCATAGAAAATAAGACAAAATTCATGTCGATTCCTTAGCAGATCAATCTTTTTAGCAGATTGCAATTGAATAAAATTCGACGAAGCTCTATCGTATTAATCCCGTACCTGTATTTCATGAAATGGTAAATTTTACTTGTTTAAGAAATCATTAACAAGAGCATCAACAGTTAATGACGTTAGACCATTTGCTTTATCATGTTTTAAAAAGTTTTAATATCAATGAAAGTAGAGCCCGGATTAAAATTCTGAGAATCACTGACGTGGCTTCGGGCGAAATGACAGAGAGTAGAATCGTGAGGACATTACGGTCGATTCGAATCGATACAACAGATAATCCGGGCTCTAATGATGAGTTTTCTAGGAGCAATTATCCTGTATATATGACATTGCTGTAGTTATGACATTTTTACTATAATTTTATCATTTTTAAATTTCTCTTTTTTTATATCTTAGATTATATTTCTCGTATTTCTCATGTTTTTTTTTCAAGCTTAAGCAATTTTTATTTTTATTGATTTCCCAGCAAACGAGAATGGATTGAAATGAATTGAAATGGATTCAGATTTTCAGAAATATTGATTCACGAATGTTAAAATGAATGCTTTTCAATTCTGAATGCATTTTTATTCATTTAGAAAGATTTTTTTTCATTCACATAGAAATTGCATGGAGCATATCTCTATGTCTTTCAATCTAAAAATAATATTAACTTTTTCTGTGCACACAAACAGAATTATGAATACTGTTCCAATTCAAAATTTTGAATAGGAAATGCAGTTTTTCAATCCAATTGCATCCAATTGAATCTAATTGAATCCAATTGAATCCAATTAAATCCAAAAAAAAATGTGCTATTTAAAATGCGCATTCGGATAGAAAAAAATTTCAATCCATTTTATTCTATTCTCATTTGCTGGGTCATCTCTATTATAATTAATCTACATTTATACATGAAAATAAAAGATGTAAGATGTTTATTTAAATAAATCATTTTTTTAATTTTTTATTTAGAATTTTCTTATATTTCTCTAATAGAGAAATATATTATCTTCATCTAAAAATGAAAATATAGACAGATAGAATTTGTAACATCTATTAGATATATATATATACTAGATATATTTAAGCTACCTATTGATCTCCCTACTTATGTTCTATAAGCTCGCAAATTTTTTTTTAAATAATTTTTTTATAAAATCATTAATATGATTAATAGGCTCTCCAGCATTTCATTCTATTACATTATTCTACAAAAAAATGCACAAGAATGAAGATGAGAATAAAGATCGATTTCCCAGTTTCTTCGGTGCTGAATGTATTTCCGTTTATCAAATTGTTCTATAACGTCACAATTAAAAAAAAATTTTGTTTTATTATTTTTTAATATTTAAATTTAATTATTCTTTAAAAGATATTATTTACATATTTCTAACATGTCTATTACAAAATATCTTAAAAATATCTTCTATGATGGTTATTAATATCTTTTAGAATTATTTTGAAGATATAATGTACAACTTCACAACAAAATATTTTTGAACATTTTCTGGATATTTTTCGGATATGTGTCTTTTAGAAGAGCCTTGAAGATCTTTTAAAAACTCTTTAAAACCTCAATATTTTTCTCTATCATGATTAATTTATATCTTTACACTAATAAAAGACAAAAATTTAATTATTATTTATGAAATAAACTGATTTTAATCATAAATAAAATAAATGTTAATCAGCAACAAAACACATTTATCAATAACATATCTAAAAAATTCGTGTTTAATTTGATTAATTTGGAAAATTGCAATCGAATAAAGATGACTTCCAATCAACATATATCTATGTATCTCATTCTCAATTAGATGATCACGTTCGCAACTCTCTTCTGTATGTCCCAAAAAGCAATTTCTTTATTCTTTTATCAGCGTGTATTCTTTTATCGACAAGTCTCTCATCTTCACAGTCATCGCTCCACTCATCCGAATCTTCCTAACGTCATTAATCCGCAATAATCCGTTGGTCGTTTAAGTTATGCTAATTGCGGACAGAGTCGCAGATGTGTCAACGGGTGGACGATGACAGTAATGCTTAAACTACGTAGTGCCAGTCATCTTCGTGTATTCTCGCTTCAGTAGTTTTAGTATACATATCGCGATGAAGTTCAGCATAGAGTCCACAGCTTCCTACAACAGCATCCACCCAGCCTATCACTACACTGAGCAATTTGCCAACAATGGCGAAACTCGGGACGGCACCAAGTGGTACGGGGTGTTCCTGGCGTTTATATCAGGCACTTTCTTTACCATCAGTTCCGCCTTAGTCAAAGCGATTCGTCACGTGGATCCCATGATTTTGTTGGTCATTCGTGCCTTGATGCAGATCCTAGCAATGGCTGTCGTGGTTTGCAAATCGTCCAGCAATCTTTTCGGCCCTTCCGGCCAAAGAATACTCATACATTTTCAGGTAAAGTTTGCTCGTCTGAACATGATGTATCGATCATCTGCAAAGACAAGAAAATAGTTTCTAGATTTATTAAGATGTTTGGATCTGCCAAAGTTTTTAATTTTGTAACATAATTGGTATTTTTCGCCAATCTATTTTCATGAGAGAAATATCGGTCATTACAAAACTAGTCACTCTCTTCTTATCTGATTACGCATGTAAATGATCATGAGCTTATCTGCAGGCATCCACAGCTTTTCTACACCATCATACCATATTAATTACATTAAGTCGGAAAGTCGGCAACGGAATATTATTCATTTACAATATCTGTGTTCACGTTAGCGAAGTTAAACCCTTCAGAAAAATTATGGGATAATAAAACAAAACTCATTAACAATATTCTTTAATATATATATATAAACTCTTTTTATGTACTACTATCATCAATACATTGTAATAATTTAAAGAGAAGCATTTTTTAGAACGAAAAATTCTGTTTTTTATGCGATCGCTAAGCCACTATACTGATTTACATTTTTTTTCTTTTTTCCAGGGCCTAGTAGGTGGCATGACCCTGTCGTTGCTGTATTATAGCTTTCGAGAATTACCTTTAGGTGATGCTACCACGATCATTTTCAGCTCACCAGTGATCGTCATCGCGCTATCTTTCCTCTTCCTAAAAGAACCCTGCGGTGTTCTGCGTATACTGGTAGTCTGCACGCTCCTGACAGGCGTTGTCCTCGTTGCCAGACCACCTTTTTTATTTCAGGTAATCTAATTTTTATTACTGAATACAAAATTAATTTGCCAAGGACGAACTCAACAGATAAAGCTGAGTAAATTTCATTCACTGTGTAAAAACAATATTAATAATTGACAATTAGTAATATCTAATCTGAAATGTTCAGATTACAAAGAATTCGTACAAAGGGCAAACAAAATTATACAAATATACAAATTCTTTGTTTTTATATTAAAGAAATGAATTCTTGTTCTTATTATTAAATTCAAATTAAATTAAAAAAGTAATGATTTCAAAAAAACGCTCATCATAGTCTTCAAGAATGATTCCTCGAGAATAATTTTTCTCTTCTAGATGCATCGTGCCGAGAGCTATAATCTTATGGGATATCTGTGTGCCATTCTGGCTACTCTCTTCACAGCGCTCAACATCGTCGTCATGAGAAAGTGCTCGGAGATACATTACTCCATTCTGGTGTTAAACCTATCGTGTTGGTCGTTCGTCTCTGCTGTGTTTTTTTACTTCACAGTGTCCAGACACGGTATTGATTATGAACTCTACAAGTTTCGATTACCTCATGATTGGTTCACCTGGGGCCAGATCCTGCTGGTGGCGTTGACTGGCCTTACCGGTCAGGTGTTGGTCACAAAGGCGCTTAAGATTGAGAGCGCGGGTAAGGTATCGGTCACCAGATCGCTGGATATCATCCTGGCCTATCTGATCCAGGTTTACCTGTTCGGTGAGAAGCCCACGTCGACTAGTCTAACCGGTGCGATCCTCATCATCTCCTCCGTTGTCTGCATGGGTTTCGAGAAGGAGATCTATGCGATCTGCGATTTCATTCCTTAGCCAATGAAACAATCATTTGAGCGATCGAATTTCGCAATAAGCGCAAGCGAGAACTGCTAAAAGCTAATTTAATTTGTACTTTAAAAAAAATCAAAAATTAGTAAAAATATCAAGACGCTCAATAAATTTTCAATAATAATATTAAGATCAATGAACATTTAACTGTTCGATTTCTTATTAAAATAAGTTTCTAGTATCACACATTGAAAAGGAGCCGATTAATGAGTAGCATTCGATTATAAATGATTTTTTTTGTTCTTTTGTGTCTCTTCTTAATATTCCTTAAAATTACACTTACAATGAACATCAATCATCTAAATTATTTAAAATCTTGATGTGGATAATAAAAATAAATATATAAGTCATAATATATAAGTCATAATAACAGTAACGATGATACCAATAATAAAGATATATAATTAATTTCACGAATTTATGCGTGCAAATATATACATAAGTGATAATTGGATAGCAAGAGAAAAGCACGTGTATAACTCGTGTATACATGTATATATAATATCTATCGATGATTTATTCAATGAGAAAAAAAGATACAACTACATTAACAGAGTAAATTGCTATATCTCATATATATATACATATATATATATATATATATATATATATATATATATATATATATATATATATCGAAAGTAATATAATTATTTACATTGGATATTTTTTCGTCTACTGTAGTCCCTGACAAAAGCGCGTGGTTGCGCACCAGTCCTATTAATGTCGCTGGATAATGGATCTACCTCTTTTTGCTTTTGACAGTGTGCTTATAAATCTATATATAATATATATAACATATATATATATATATATATATATATATTTCAGGATTTAGTTTACACTTTTCGAACGGTAAATATAACATAAGACATATACATCATTCTCTCTTATATACGCACATACTTTCTCTTCCTCTCTCGTACATAAACATTTTGCTACTTCTACCATCTTTTTCTCTCTTTCGAACTATATGAAATCTTCATCATACAATATTTTATACCTTATGACTAATCTTATTCTACATTCTGCCTTATAATTAAAGAGAAGTTGCACAATTACTTACATTATGTACGGGTGGCTTCTCGAGCTTGAAAAAGGTATGTGTGTACATATACACTTCACATATATAATGTTATTTCATTTCGCTTTCCTCTACTCTACCCTTTCTCGCTTCAACCTACATTTTTCTCTTCATTTCGCTTACAGCCGATCTTATATATCTTAATCTCTTGATGTAATCGCATTTGCGTCTAATCGCCTTACGATACATATCAATTTATTTGGATAAACATCCGATCGAGGTTTGGATAAACATCCATAGCGATGTGACACAGGAATGTAATCACATACAGTAGGAGTTTTTTTTCGCACAGAAGGGCGAAAATCGTACGATTTATTCGTGCAACTCTCGCATTAACACGTTTCCTGTGTATACGTGTATGTGTGTAAATATATGTATATATTTACATATATATTTTTCCGATATTTTTTTTATTTTACATTGGTCATATGATTTTCGTCCCTAAAGCGTAATTCTTGCAACTGTACAAGTGAAGGGCACCTCGAGTTATGGTGTTTTTTCATTATGCAATCAGAAGCAACCTAAAGCTAAGGTTATTTTCGTCTTCTGATCCTTGAAGATAAAAATAGCCTTAGTTGTGATAGCTTCTGTTTGAATAATGAAAAAACGCTCTCATTATAATAACTATCTCACCTTTTTCCCTTGCACAGAGTGGCTGTTTCGCATCGTACACACACACACACACACACACACACACACACACACACACACACACACACACACACACACACACACACACACACAAACACACAGAAGCTGCTACATAAAAATATAACACACACATATATGTGGCGCGCGCGTGTGTGAATGTATGTGAGTATATTATTATAAAGAGGAAGATAGATTCTCATAAAAAAAAATATATAAAAAAAGAGAGAGAGAGAGAGAGAGAGAGAGAGAGAGAGAGAGAGAGAGAGAGAGAGA
>Ga0157363_1005868_pt1 | contig 11517 bp, 9 predicted proteins | sample AttsexASBM1_FD_111477 | JGI IMG/M metagenome (GOLD analysis project Ga0157363, IMG submission 111477) | Fungus gardens microbial communities from leaf cutter ant in Ribeirão Preto, State of São Paulo, Brazil - Atta sexdens ASBM1 | ecosystem: Host-associated > Fungi > Mycelium > Unclassified ...
TGAACAGGTGATGGCACTGCTGAATCAGGCGGCATCGCGGGGTGTCGAGTGGGAAGCGCTGCTGGTCGAGATGCTGCGATTGCTGCATCGTGTGGCGATGGTGCAACTGCTGCCGGCTTCACTGGGCGAGGATGATGTGAATCAGGCACAGCGCTTGCGCGATTTAGCGCGCGTATTGCCACCCGCCGACGTGCAACTTTATTACCAGACCTTACTGATGGGACGTAAAGATCTGCCACTGGCACCGGATCGCCGCCTCGGCGTCGAGATGACGCTACTGCGTGCGCTGGCATTCCATCCGCAGGCGACTATTGCCGAGCCGGTTGCGCGGCCCAGCCTGATTCCGCAGGCGGCACCGCAAGCGTCTGCTGCATCCGCAGGCGTTGCTGCGCCGGCCTCTTCCGCTCAGGTTACTGCTCCAGCTTCGTCAGCCAACACTGCCGTGTCAGCAACGCCAGCGGCTTCCGCTCCCGGACCTGCAGCCACTTCTTCGGCACCTCGCACCGCCTCTGCCGCGCAGCCGCAGATGGCGCCACCGCCGATGGCTGATGATTACGCCGATATGCAACCGGCGCCAGAACATATGTCCGACTCCACCAGCCAGCTGTTACAGGCGCGAACGCAGTTGCTGCGTCAGGGAGCCGGCAAAGCAAAAAAGAGTGAGCCGGCAGCGCGTCCCGCGCGGCCGGCGAACCCGGCGCTGGAACGTCTTGCCAGTGTCACCGAACGCGTGCAGCAGCGTGCGTCTGAACCCGCGGTAAAAACGCCCGCGAAGCCAGAAGCCTATCGCTGGAAAGCCCAGCAAACGGTCGAGGTAAAAGCGGAGCCTATCGCAACGCCAAAAGCCTTGCGTTCCGCTCTGGAGCATGAGAAAACGCCTGAGCTGGCGCTTCGTCTGGCCGAAGAAGCCCAGCAGCGCGATGCGTGGGCCGCCGAAATAGCCGCACTGACGTTGCCAAAACTGGTGCAGCAGGTGGCGTTAAACGCGTGGAAAGAGGTGGGCGAGAACGCCGTCACGCTGCATTTGCGCAGCAGTCAGCGTCACCTGAATTCAGCGTCGGCAAAACAGGCGTTGACGGAAGCGCTCAGTCAGGCAGCCGGACAAACGGTTGAACTGACTATCGTTGAAGACGATAATCCTGCGGTGTTGACGCCACTGGAATGGCGTCAGGCCATTTATGAAGAGAAACTGGTGCAGGCGCGCCAGTCGATTGAAAGCGATACTCACATTCAGACATTGCGTCGATTCTTCGATGCCGATCTGGATGAAGAGAGTATTCGACCCGTTTGAACACCCGCTGTCGCGCGTGAGTGGCGCGCAGCCCCAGCAGAGAGAGAAGACTATGTTTGGTAAAGGCGGATTGGGCAACCTGATGAAACAGGCCCAGCAGATGCAAGACAAAATGGCCAAAGTTCAGGAAGAGATTGCCGCGCTGGAAGTGACCGGTGAATCAGGCGCTGGCCTGGTCAAAGTCACCATCAATGGTGCACATAACTGCCGCCGTGTTGAAGTCGATCCAAGCTTGCTGGAAGACGACAAAGACATGCTGGAAGATCTGATTGCGGCAGCCTTCAACGATGCAGCACGTCGCATTGATGAAACGCAGAAAGAGAAAATGGCCTCTGTGTCATCTGGTATGCAGCTGCCACCTGGCTTCAAGATGCCGTTCTGATGCAAACCAGTCCACTGCTTGAATCTTTGATGGAGTCGCTGCGTTGCCTGCCGGGCGTGGGCCCGAAATCGGCGCAGCGCATGGCTTTTCAGCTGTTACAGCGCGATCGTAGCGGTGGTATGCGTCTGGCGCAGGCTTTGACCCGCGCGATGTCGGAAATCGGCCACTGTGCCGATTGCCGCACTTTCACCGAGCAGGAAATTTGCACCATCTGCGCCAATCCGCGCCGTCAACAAAACGGCCAGATTTGCGTGGTGGAGAGTCCTGCCGATATCCACGCCATTGAGCAAACCGGCCAGTTTGGCGGCCGTTACTTTGTGCTGATGGGCCACTTGTCACCGCTGGATGGCATCGGTCCGCAGGATATCGGTCTGGATCGGTTAGAGCAGCGGCTGGAGCGTGAAACGCTGACCGAAGTGATCCTCGCTACCAACCCAACGGTGGAAGGTGAAGCCACGGCCAATTACATCGCTGAACTGTGCGGGCAATATGGCGTCGATGCCAGCCGCATTGCACACGGTGTGCCGGTCGGCGGTGAGCTGGAAATGGTCGATGGCACCACGCTGTCGCACTCACTTGCCGGACGCCACAAGATTAAATTCTAATTACTTGCCGATGTCTTCACCGACATCGGCTTGAAATTCCCATCATCATCCCCATTTCTCTCTCGACATATGATCAACCCCGATTTAGTTGAGGTAGCAATGACCATGAAAGGACAAGAGACGCGTGGCTTCCAGTCAGAGGTAAAACAACTTCTGCACCTGATGATTCACTCCCTCTATTCAAACAAAGAGATTTTCCTGCGTGAACTGATCTCCAACGCTTCGGATGCCTCCGACAAACTGCGCTTCCGCGCCCTGTCCACGCCGGATCTGTATGAAGGCGATGGCGACCTGCGCGTGCGTATCTCGGTCGATAAGGATAATCGTACGCTGACCTTAAGCGATAACGGTATCGGTATGCGCCGTGATGAGGTGATTGAGAACCTCGGCACCATCGCGAAGTCCGGCACCAAATCTTTCCTTGAATCGATGGGCTCAGACCAGGCGAAAGACAGTCAGCTGATCGGTCAGTTCGGCGTGGGCTTCTACTCGGCGTTTATCGTTGCGGATAAAGTCACCGTGCGTACTCGTGCTGCGGGCGCGAAAGCCGATGAAGCCGTGTTCTGGGAATCGGCGGGCGAGGGTGAATACACTCTGGCAGAAATTGAGAAAGCCGATCGCGGTACCGAAATCACGCTGCACTTCCGCGAAGGCGAGGATGATTTCCTTGATGCGTGGCGCGTACGCAACGTGATCAGCAAATACTCCGATCACATTGCGCTGCCGGTTGAGATTGAGACCAAAGACGAAGAGAACGACACCACCACCTGGGAGAAGATCAACAAAGCCCAGGCGCTGTGGACGCGCAACAAGTCTGAAATCAGCGACGAAGAGTACAACGAGTTCTATAAACACATCGCCCATGATTACAGCGATCCGGCGATCTGGAGCCACAACCGTGTGGAAGGCAAGCAGGAGTACACCAGCCTGCTGTACATCCCGCAGCGTGCGCCATTCGACATGTTCAACCGCGACAGCAAACACGGCCTGAAGCTGTATGTGCAGCGCGTGTTCATCATGGACGATGCCGAGCAGTTCATGCCGAACTACCTGCGCTTCGTACGTGGCCTGATAGATTCCAACGATCTGCCGCTGAACGTCTCGCGTGAAATCCTGCAGGACAGCCGTGTCACCCAGAGCCTGCGCGCCGCGCTGACCAAGCGTAGCCTGCAGATGCTGGAAAAACTGGCTAAAGACGACGCCGAAAAATACCAGCAGTTCTGGAAAGAGTTTGGTCTGGTCCTGAAAGAAGGCCCAGCGGAAGACAACACCAATCAGCAGGCGATTGCTAAACTGCTGCGCTTTGCCACCACGCAGAGTGAAGGCGCTGAGCAGACCATTTCGCTGGACGATTACCTGAGCCGCATGGTGGAAGGGCAGGATAAGATTTACTACATCACTGCTGACAGCTATGCCGCCGCGAAGAGCAGCCCGCATCTGGAACTGTTCCGCAAAAAAGGTATCGAGGTGCTGCTGCTGTCCGATCGTATCGACGAGTGGATGATGAGCTACCTGACCGAGTTCGACGGTAAAACCTTCCAGTCAGTGAGCAAAGCGGATGAGTCGCTGAGCAAACTGGCCGATGAAGAGACCGAAGAGCAGAAGGAAGCGGAAAAAGCGCTGGAGCCGTTTGTTGAGCGCGTGAAAACGCTGCTGGGCGAGCGTGTGAAAGAGGTGCGTCTGACTCATCGTCTGACCGACACCCCGGCGATTGTCACCACCGACGCCAACGAAATGACCACCCAGATGGCGAAGCTGTTTGCTGCTGCGGGTCAGGATGTACCGGATGTGAAGTACATCTTCGAAATCAACCCGGAGCATACGCTGGTGAAACGCGTGGCGGATACCCACGACGAAGCGCAATTTGCTGAATGGGTTGAGCTGCTGCTGGATCAGGCGCTGCTGGCTGAGCGCGGCACGCTGGACGATCCCAACCAGTTTATCCGTCGTATGAACCAACTGCTGACGGCATAAGCCATTCAGCGCCCGCGCCGGTTGGCATCAATACCGGCGGCAGGGTTGGCAAGAGACAAAAAAGGTCGGCATTGAATGCCGACCTTTTTTTAATGCAGCGCCTGATCGCGCAGCCAATCCCGGAACAACGTTATCTCCGCATCATGCTGACGTGACATTTTCGTCATCATCCAGGTGGCGCGGTCCACCCGCACAAATCCCAATGGGGCGATCAGCGTACCGTCGCTCAACTCCTGCCTGACCAGTAAACGCGGGGCCATGATCACCCCTAAGCCATTTCTCGCCGCCTGAATGCCCAGAGTGAGATTATCGAAATGCTTACCGACCCAATAATTGCCACGCGCACCGCTGGTTTTCGCCCACTCGGCCCAGGCGTGCAGTCGTGTATCGGCATGCAGCAGCGGCAATGACGCTAAATCCTGCTCATTGTGAAAACGCGCGGCATACTGAGGCGCGCACAGCGGGCCGATGTAGTCATCGCTGATCAGCGTAGCATCAATATCCTCATCCGGTGACTGCTCATAGCTAAGGATCAGCACATCGGTGTGTTCACTGCGCAGCTGATCGATCTCCACCAGCGGCTGAAACTGCACTTCAATATCGGGATAGCGTTGATAAAAACTGCTAATACGTGGAATCAGCCATTGCGAGAGAAAACTGGGCGCGCAAGAGACGCTGAGGTGATGACGCATGCCGGTGCGAATGCTTTCGCAGGTGGTGGAGAGTTCGCTAAACGCCTTCTGACAACTCACCAGCAAGCGCTCGCCGTGTGAGGTTAATTTGACGCGCCCATTGGTACGGACGAATAAGGGCTTTCCCATCCAGCTTTCCAGCTGTCGAATCTGATGGCTAATGGCGCTGTGTGTCACATGAAGACGCTCGGCCGCCACGCTAAAACTGCTGTGCAGTGCTGCCTGATGAAAATAGTGCAGTGCACGTAACGACGGAAGCGCGGTCATACTCATCCCCTGTGTAAAAACCTAACAGGGATTGTCAGTTTATATCATTTTAATGTCCAGCCGCATTGGCCTAACCTTTCCCCCAGATTATGGCGGGTTGACGGATGGCGTTGTCTGTGTTTAATGCGGCTAATGTTCCCCCTCAATCTGCGACACACACAGCATTTTTATAATTAGAGAAATCTCACGCGATGGATCACCAACATGCTTCTGCCAGGGCGGCGGCAGCGCGCGATCGACTTCGCGGCTTGCTTTCACGTCACTATCGGCTGGAAAATTACGACCTCTTCTTTGCACCTTCTTTGCATATTTCGCGGGTGCTGCTCTCACAACTGTTTTTACGTCAGGAACAGGCGCGCAATCAAACGCGTTACGCTTCGCAATATCCGGTCAGTGAACTGAGTGTGTTACCCGCAGTGCCGATGATGGCTGGTAACATTGCGCTGGTGGAGCATGTCGACATGCTGCAGGGGCGGGTGCGTCCGCTGGCGGAGTGTCAAAGTCAGGGCGTGACCGACGCCTCGGAATCTTTTGCCACCTTGTTGCATAAACGATTAATCAGCGATGCGCGATTGTTTGTGGCGCGGCTCGATCGTCATGCGGCGTTAAGCAGTGACCTGGTGTTAATTGCATTGAAAACCAGCGATTTCAGCACGCTGGTGCGCAGCGAATTGCGGTTATTTGAGCAGGGGCTGGCCTTTGGCTCGTCGCTGGATCAAACGCTGGAAATGATGGAAAACAGCGACTGGCGGCCGTTTAATATCGCTAGCGTGGATAATATTACGCTTGAGGCCCCGGTTCAGCTGCAATCGATTCAGCAGCACGGCTTACCGTTCGCCCTGTTCCCCATGCCGGTCAGTCTTACCTTGCCCGACTTACCGCAGGATATGCATCTGCTTCCCGCTCATCACCGATTGCGCCTGCATGCCAACGTGCGCGGCGGTGTGAACAAAAATCAAAACGTCACGCCGATCCTGAAGAGACGTCTGAAAGACGTGTTAAGCATTAGCTTTGATTCTTAAAAACGGGCACTCTGCTGGTGTTTTGCGCTAAAGCAAGTCAAAGTAAAGCTTTCACCGGAAGCGCGCCCGTTTCCTTGTGGTGCGCGGGTCATAATGGTATGTTCTTGGCCTTCTCAGATTGATCAATGCGATTCGCAAGGGGAATTACGCAATGCGTATTATTCTGCTCGGGGCACCGGGCGCAGGTAAAGGCACTCAGGCTCAATTCATCATGGAGAAATACGGTATTCCGCAAATCTCCACCGGTGACATGTTGCGTGCGGCAGTTAAAGCAGGCACCGAACTGGGCCAACAGGCGAAAGCCATCATGGATGCCGGTAAACTGGTGACAGACGAGCTGGTGATTGCGCTGGTTAAAGAGCGTATCGCGCAGGAAGACTGCAAAAACGGTTTCCTGCTCGATGGCTTCCCACGCACTATCCCACAAGCTGATGCCATGAAAGACGCGGGCATCAATGTGGACTTCGTGCTGGAGTTTGCCGTACCGGACGAACTGATTGTGGATCGTATTGTTGGTCGTCGCGTGCATGCGCCGTCTGGCCGCGTGTATCACGTCACCTATAATCCTCCAAAAGTGGAAGGCAAAGATGACGTGACCGGCGAAGAGCTGACCACGCGTAAAGACGACCAGGAAGAAACCGTGCGTAAGCGTCTGGTGGAATACCATCAGCTGACTGCACCGCTGATTGCTTACTACAGCAAAGAAGCGGAAGCCGGTAACACCCAGTATCACAAGATCGACGGCACCCGTAAGGTGGCTGAAGTGAGCACGCAGCTGGCCGGTATTCTCGGTTAATGCGGATCAGGGGCCGGTTGTCCGGCCCTTTTGCAGCAATTGCTTTCCCCTCCCACGATTTCCGCTACAATTTCCCCCTGATTTTGATCCATTCGTTTTGACATCAAGGAAATACCAATGAGGCAAGAAAAGCCTGGGGTTTTGCTGGTCAATTTAGGCACACCTGATGCGCCTACAACACCTGCCGTTAAGCGCTATCTTAAACAGTTCCTTGGCGACCCGCGCGTGGTGGATACACCGCGTTGGTTATGGTGGCCGATTCTCAATTTCGCCATTTTGCCGTTCCGTTCGCCGCGCGTGTCGAAGCTGTACGCCTCGGTGTGGATGAAAGAAGGCTCTCCGCTGATGGTGTTCAGCAAGCAGCAGCGCGATGCGCTGGCGCAGCGCGTGGATATGCCGGTTGAGCTGGGCATGAGCTACGGCCAGCCAAGCCTCGACGGGGCGGTACAGCGTTTGCTGGACCAGGGTGTCACCAAACTGATTGTGTTGCCGCTCTATCCGCAATTCTCGTGCTCGACGGTGGCTGCCGTTTGGGACGGATTATCCGCCAGCTTTAAACCGCTGCGCTCCCTGCCTGAAGTGGCTTTCATTCGCGATTATGCCGAGCATCCTGCCTATATCGCAGCACTGAAGGCTTCGGTTGAGCGTTCGTTTGCGCAGCATGGCGAACCGGACCTGCTGGTGCTGTCGTATCACGGCATCCCACAGCGCTTTGCCGATGAAGGTGATGATTATCCGCAGCGCTGCAAAGACACCACCGAGGCGCTGGCTGCCGCGTTGGGCATCGCGCCGCACAAAATCATGATGACCTTCCAGTCACGCTTTGGTCGCGAGCCATGGTTGACACCGTACACCGACGAAACCATGCAAGGTTTACCGGCCAAGGGCATCAAACATGTGCAGGTGATGAGTCCCGGCTTCTCCGCAGACTGCCTGGAAACCCTGGAAGAGATCAGCGAGCAGAACTGTGAGTTCTTCCTGCACGCCGGTGGCGAGAAGTTTGAATACATTCCCGCGCTCAACGCCGATGACGAGCACATCGAGATGATGGTTCAGCTGGTCAACGCACGCCGATAAAGTGCTGGCAGAGAGTGTGATATCATTCTCTGCCAGATTTCCCTTACGGCAGCCACGATGAAATTTCCCGGCAAACGCAAATCCAAACACTATTTCCCCGTTAACGCGCGCGATCCGCTGCTGCAAGCCACACCTCAAGAGCAGGAAGAGGGCAGTTGGGTGGTGGGTATCGACCAGACGCTGGTGGATATTGAAGCCAAAGTTGATGATGACTTTCTGCAACGCTACGGACTGAGCGCCGGCCACTCGCTGGTGATCGACGATGCTACCGCAGAAGCTTTGTATAACGAGCTGATGCGCGATGCGCTGATCAGCCATCAATTTGCCGGCGGCACCATCGGTAATACGCTGCACAACTATTCCGTGCTGGCCGATGACCGTTCCGTATTGCTCGGCGTGATGTGCAACAACATCCAGATTGGCGGCTACGCTTATCGCTATCTGTGCAACACCTCCAGCCGTATGGATCTCAACTTCCTGCAAGGCGTGGATGGCGCGATTGGCCGCTGCTTCACTCTGATTGGTGAGCAGGGCGAACGCACCTTTGCCATCAGCCCGGGTTTAATGAACCAACTGCAGGCGGACAGCATTCCGGAAGAGGTGATTGCCGGGGCGTCGGCGCTGGTGCTGACTTCCTATCTGGTGCGCTGCCAGCCGGGTGAACCGATGCCAGCGGCCACGCTGCGTGCCATCGACTACGCGAAAAAACATAACGTGCCGGTGGTGCTGACGCTGGGAACCAAATACGTGATTCAGGACGATCCGCAGTTCTGGCGCGATTTCCTGCGCGATCATGTGTCGATCGTGGCGATGAACGAAGAAGAGGCGCTGGCGCTGACGGGTGAGCAGGATCCGCTGCTGGCGTCGAATATTGCGCTGGACTGGGTGGATCTGGTGCTGTGCACTGCTGGACCTACCGGTTTGTATATGGCTGGCTTCACCGAAGATGAATTCAAGCGCAAAACTAATCATCCGCTGCTGCCGGGCGCAATTGCCGAGTTCAACCAATATGAGTTCAGCCGCGCTATGCGTCATCAGGATTGCCAGCAGCCGCTGCGCATCTTCTCGCACATCGCGCCTTATATGGGTGGCCCTGAGAAGATCATGAACACCAATGGCGCGGGCGATGGTGCTTTAGCCGCGCTGCTGCACGACATCACCGCCAATAATTTCCACCGCCAGAAAGTGCCGAACTCCAGTAAACACGCACGCGGTTATCTCACCTATTCGTCGCTGGCGCAGGTGTGTAAGTATGCCAACCGGGTGAGTTATCAGGTGCTGAATCAGCATTCACCGCGTCTGATGCGCGGGCTGCCTGAGCGGGAAGACAGTTTAGAAGAGTCGTACTGGGACAGGTAAGGCCGAGTCCGATGCGCATTCGTTTTGATATGGATGGCACATTGCTGAGCTCAAAAACGCTTCCCGGCGTGGGCTTCTGGTCCAACGTCATGCCTCTGCGCTGCGTATAGCCCTTGCAGCAGCAGAGGCGCTTTGGCCTTCCTATCGTGCCTTTATTCACCACTACTCACTGAAACCCCTGTGCGGCAACAGACTGCGTTAACACCCGTCGCTTAACCGCGACTAAGAAGACCACCGCACGTCAGTTAAATCGGGCACTCCCGCACAATCGGGTTCTGCGCGATCTCTTCCTGCAGCACGTTCAGCATGCTGTTGGCGATCTCACGCTCGCCCATCACCACGCGATTGGCACCGCGCTCCATGATGTAATTCACTTCATCGTCGTAATGCGCGCGGGCAATAATTTCGATATCCGGACGCTTCTCACGCGCGGCGGTGACAATCTCCCCGGCTTCGTAACCGTTTGGAATGGTCAGCAGCAGCCAGCGTGCACAGTCGAGTCGGGCTAACTCCATGGTATCGACGCGAGCCGCATTGCCCAGCACCGCCTTGATCCCTTGCTCACGCAGCGCTTCAACGCGCGGACGGGAATTTTCCACCACCACCAGCGGCACATCGGCTTCCATCAGCTGCTGGCCCAGCAAGCTGCCAACGCGGCCATAACCCACAATGACCGCGTGATTGCAGATATCCAGCGGAATCTGCTTCTCTTCTTCAATCGCCTCTTCCAGCGTCTGCTCTTCGATGGTTTCAGTCTTATCGAGGTAGCGCTCCAGAAGGGTAAACAGAATCGGGTTGAGCATAATCGAGAGGATCGCAGCCGCCAGCACCAGATTGCGTCCTTCATCACTCAACATGCCGAGTGAAATACCTAATCCGGCAAGGATAAAAGCGAATTCCCCAATCTGCGCCAGACTCACTGAAATGGTCATGGCGGTACGGCGCGAGTGGCCGAGCAGCGTCACCAGCAGCCAGGCCGCGATGGATTTCCCGAGCACGATGATCGCCAGCGCGCCCAGCACCGCCAGCGGCTGCTCGATCAAAATCATCGGGTCAAACAGCATGCCGACCGAGACAAAGAACAGCACGGCAAACGCATCGCGCAGCGGGAGGGTATCGTGCGCGGCACGGTGGCTGAGTTCGGATTCGTTAAGCACCATACCGGCAAAGAAGGCGCCGAGGGCGAAGGAGACATCGAAGAATTCAACCGCACCGAAAGCGATACCCAGCGCCAGGGCCAGTACGGATAAGGTGAACAGTTCACGCGATCCGGTGGCGGCACTTTTTGCCAGAATCCACGGCACCACACGACGGCCCACCACCATCATCAGCACCATAAAAGCGACGACTTTGCCGATGGTCAGCATCAGGTCCCAGAACAGCAGAGAGGGGCTGGCGTTGCCTTCTTCCAGCATTCCGGCAATGGCGGGCAGCAGCACCAGCGTTAGGACCATCACCAAATCTTCAACAATCAGCCAGCCAATGGCGATCTGCCCCCGCTGGCTATCAATCAGTTGGCGCTCTTCCAGCGCACGCAGTAACACCACGGTACTGGCGGTGGAGAGACAGAGGCCAAACACCAGACCGGTCATCCACGACCAGCCCATCGCCCACGACAGCCCCATTCCCAGCAGCGTGGCCACCGCGATCTGCGCGATGGCGCCGGGAATGGCGATCGACTTTACCGACATCAAATCTTTCAGCGAGAAGTGCAAACCCACGCCAAACATCAGCAGGATAACGCCGAGTTCGGCGAGCTCAGGCGCGAGGTTAGTATCGGCGACGAAGCCCGGGGTAAAGGGACCGGCGAGAACGCCAGCCAGCAGATAACCGACCAGCGGGGAGATTCGCAGACGGTTGGCAATCATTCCAAGGATAAAGGCGAGGACCAGGCCCCCGACAATGGTGGTGATCAACGGTGTGGTGTGATGCATGCCTGTCTCCTTGTGTGCAAATGTATCCGCTTGTAACAACCTAGTGTAATGCACAATCGCTGACCACGTTTAAACATTTGAGCGGTGAAAAGCGATTAAATTGAAAAATTAAGAAGAA